>OLQJ01000484.1_pt1 | contig 22467 bp, 16 predicted proteins | sample 1673231 | NCBI WGS metagenome assembly OLQJ01 (sample SAMEA3136769, study PRJEB25190) | human gut metagenome | biome: human gut; feature: human-associated habitat; material: faeces | place: Austria | collected 2013
CCTTCTGAATTATCAGAAGCACTATCTCCTCTTTTAGCCTTTTGAGGATAAGGACAAACTTCTCGCCCTCTGTGGTTGATTATCCTTACGCAACATGCCGAATCCTTTTTCCAGATTTCCATCCAACTTCTCACCCTTCATCTTTCGATCCATCAGGCTACTAATATGATAGCTGTGACTTTCATCTTCCAGGTACATGCCCCGTAAATTTACTACCTACAGATACTCTGCAGTGCAAACTACTTTGCAAATCTGTAACTGATTATTAAATTGTTCATCCCAAGTTTTTCTTGGAATGTCCATATATTACATTAGTTTCTATAATGCCGAAAGTGACAATCACGGGTCTTTTTTATCAAAACAGGTACTATTGTGGTCTTTTTTATCTTCGCTTGACAATTTATTCCAAATATGTTTGGGCAATGGTCTTGTTGGTTCCTTAAATTTCTCCAAATACATTTCAAAAATATCTGTATTAATCAATGCTGAATTTCCAACCTTATATACTGCCCCTGCTTCTGAAGCCAAAACCATAATCCTTGATTTACTTATGCCATAAATAATGGCTCCCTCAGTAGCATTTACATATTTTTTCATAATGTCTTTTGTATCTGAATAGAACTTATATGAGTTACTCATTCAATTCACCTTCTTCCTGTCCGTATAACGGCTCTTTCAAAGGTCTTACAGGTTGTCTGAATTGCTCCATGTAATTATCAAATATTTCTAAATTAACCAGTACAGTCCCTCCTGTCCCCTCATTTATTTTATATGTAGCACCTGCTGCTCTAGCCAGCTCGATAAACCTATGCCTTCCAATACTGTATATAATTGAAGCTTCTCCAATTCTCGCAAACTTTTTGATTATCTGCTTATTTGTTCCCGGCACTTTATATATGTGTTTCATAAACTCATCAAACCTTTCCTTTTTTACCAAATGAATACGGGTAAGCTTGTATAAAGAACTTGCAGCCTTAGCTATATATTCAGTTTCCTCAACACTAAATCCATATTCATGAGCCACCTCTTCGACCCTTATGTATCTTTTTATTACCTCCCCACCATGAAGATAAGCCCTAACATCCGGCTGTAATTGTGTTACCATCCTTTTCACCTACTTATAAAATTCATCATCAACTATATGGAATGTCTCAATGTACTCATCAAATATTTTTAAATTCACAAGTACTAACTGTCCTAACTTATAGATTGCTTTGGCATCCTTAGCCATTTGCATAAACTTTGATACGCTCATATGATACATTTCTGCTCCTTCGCTATATCTTACAAACTTTGTATTACCATTCTTCTTAAATTCCTGATATGCCTTTGTGTGTTCCATGCTATTCTCCTTTCGGTATTTCAATTGTTCCTATAACGCAAAAAGAGGACATCTTCTAAATTTCTTTAGAAAATGTCCTCTAAGTAATACAATCTTTAATTTTTCAGACTAAGCAATCTGTACTAACCTGTACTAATCTTTTTTTGACTATGCCAAAAATTGGTCAAATCTTGGTCAAAACCCCTTGACCAACTATATATTTTAGTACATCCACGCTCTGAAACCCTTGATTTTCCTGCATTCCTACTTATCAATAGACTTCATCGTCGGGAATATCGTCCAATATTGCGAATATGTCCTTATATCTTATTATATCTGTATTTCCTTCTCGTTTGTGTCTCTGATTATATAAATCTACACTTATGTTCATAAGCGGTCGCAAATCTGTCGCATACTGGTCGTAAAGTTTTATTTATTCACTAATTCTGGTTCTGCATAATTTTTTACCATTATATGAAATCTACTGTCGAGAGTAAGAATAAATGTCTGTTGATATAATTGTGCAGACATATCTTCAAACTTTACAGTTATTGAAAATTGAAAGTCTCGTTTCGGGCTATCAAACTTCCATTTGGTCTCACACAATTCATTCACCATAACTATAGGGTCTTGTATTGGTTCTTCTCGAAATATAGTATTTCCATTTGAAGCCGTTATTTGCGTTACAGGCTCAATTTTAAACGCCGAACCATTTCCTTTATTCCTAAAATAAATTGTCATATGATGGTCACTATTTCCATTGCACATACAGGTAGAACTCTTATCAACAACTAAATATGGCCTTTTTTGTATTCGTATAATTTCCTTATCATATAATTTTTCTTTTTTGTATTGTTGTTCTTGCTGTTTAAGCGCCTTTTCTGATTCTTTAACTTGCTTATTGGCATTATGGCAAGTAATTATTATTGTCACCAGGCTAAATATACTTGTTGCAACAATACTTAAAATAGAAATTGTTAACTTTACTATTTCCAAATTGTCTGGATTCATAATTATTACATTTCTCCTTTCTTCTGTGCATCTTTCAGCCTATCAAAATATTCTTCAAAATTGATAAGCTCGGATTTCTTCAAATCCTTGGTCGCTTCTGCGTAAATCTGCATCGTAGTTTCTGCATACGCATGTCTCAGAATATCCTGCATAGCTTTGATATTTACACCTGCTTCACACATTCTGGTTGTAAAAGTATGTCTCAAAGAATGGTTGCTAAACTTTGGAAGAATAACTGCATTGTCTCGGTGATCTTTATCAAGTACCTCGAAATTACAGTCTCTTATAATTCTTCTAAGAGCTTTATTAAGTGTTCCCTGATGCTGAACATTACCGAAACGCTTTACAAATATAAAATCTCGATAACCATCAACAACAGCTTCACTCTTAATTCCACATTCTTCTTGATATTTCTTTTCCATGAGAAAAGCTTCTTTTACGATAGGAAGCATTGGAATTGTTCTCTCACCTGCTTTTGTCTTAGTGGTATTAATTGCAAAAATCTGCCCTGCCTCTGTCCTTGTGCAATAATATACCAATGTATGGTTTATATTGATTACTTCTTCCTCTAAATCAATATCACACCATCTAAGTCCTGTGATTTCTCCAACACGCATCCCAGTCCATAACATGATAGTAAAAATAGGATACCATCTATGATACTGTCCCTACTTGCTAAGAAATTTCTCGAATAACTCCTGCTCTGGAACTGTTAATGCTCGTCTTTTTTCAACTTCGAAATTTCGATCCTTTTTAAGTTCTTTTAATGCATTGTCATAAGGATTATATCTAAGATAATCATCCTAAACATCAAGCTCTAATACTTGATGCAATACTGTATGTATGCTGTCAATTGCATTGACTTGTATATTTCTTTCATCTGCCAGATAATTATAGAATCCTCTAACATCCGAACGCTTCAAATCTACGATTCTGCTCTTGCCAAAATCTGGTTCGACAAACATGGTGTACATGTATTTGTAATTAGCAAAGGTATTGTCCTTGAGACCTCTCTTAAGCTGTAACCAACTACTATACAAATCATTAATAGTAAGATTACTCTTATCAACTCTGACACCATCTAAAACATCTCGAAGCACATCAAGTTCTTTTCTCTTAATTTCTCAAGAGTGACCGCACTAATGGAATGCCGACCGCCTCGCTTGTCTCTCCATTTGAACACATAAGTTCCGCTACTTCTCTGGTATTCGCCTTCTTTCAAAACTCTATTTTTATTATCCTTGCGTCTCTCTACTGCCATGTATAATCTTTCATAACAACAAAGAGAACATGCTCATATTTATGATAACCCTAACATGTTCTCTTTGTCTATTAAAAGTTACATCTCTATCAAATTCCTGTCTATTGTTTTACTTGAATTGAGCACTCCGTCAATGTCTAAAAAAAATCAGCCATTTACTGTCTTTCCGTAATGGTTAATGACACATCGATTTCTGCCACAGATGAGGAAATTGAGGATATAAAATGGACATTCAGAAGGACAAGAAAACCAAAGAAAATATAAAAGGAAAAAGAAAGAGAGGGCTCATCGTCCCTCTCTTTCTCGCCTATCAGTATGTCATCTACCGATGTGTGCAACAACCTGCTCAAGGCATACAGGTTGTCGACAGTCGGAAGGCTCTCACCACGCTGCCACTTGTAAACGGCCTGCGTTGATTCGAAGCCCATATACTCCGCAACATCAGTCACCCTGAGGTTATTGTCCTTGCGGAGCTGATTGATTCGTTCTCCGGTAGCTTTAAGGTCTAATACTGGATAATTCATGTAAATGCCTCCTTGTGTAAATTCGTTCAGTACGTCACTTACTAATTACAACATCCTCTGCATACGCATCAGACACCGCTGTCTTCCTGGGGATGTAAGGCTATTATTATCAATTGCTACGTTTTGTGTGGTGTTATAATACATCAATTCATTTTATTTGTAAAGAGTTTTTTCAAATTCAAATACTTTTTAATTGTCACTCAAATTGTTATTTTCATCTTTTATATTATCAGAAGATGCATGCCATGCCTGTAAAACATACTTACATGCCACACCTCCAAATATAAGTATAAGAATAGCTATCACAATTTCTATTATTAACACCGGTGGAAAATTCGCTATTTCTAACCATCCTCCATCTCTATTTGGTGCAATTTTCGCAATAAAATCAAACGCATCATTCCAGGCAGAGAATATTGCAAATATAGTCATTAAACCAATACCTGCTTGAATTCGTCCGTCTCTTTTAGCCTCCTGTCGTTGTTCTATTTTTTCCATAACTGTTTGATTATAACGTTGTTTTTCTGCTCTACGATCACGCAATTGCTCTGCATTGCTAATTAATAATCGTGCTGATGAATCAACATTATCCTTTAAACGCTCTATTCCTAAAGCATCTTTTATAAAAAAATAAACCTCCTGTTCCAAAGGATCTGCTATCAAATCGTCTTCTTCGATTCTTGTATTTAATTTAACCAATCGTTCACTAAATTTCTCTATTTCTTCTTCTTTTTTTGATATTGTCTGAATAGTTTCTGAAAGACTAATTCCTATATTCCTTAATTCTAGCTGATGCTCAATAATGTTTTTCAAATCTAATAATATCCTAGAATTAAATATATCTTTATCATTTACAAGGCTACTTAAAGACTGATTTCTCTTATCAACTGCAGCAAGTATAGTAATTGATTGGTCAGTATATAAGCATGTTCTATAATCAATTTGTAAAATATTGTTTCTTGAAAACTTGGAATCAGATTTTCCAACCATATTTAAACAGCACGCTTTCAGCCAATTATTACTATATCTAAGCATAGATGGATCTATTTTAATAAACACAAATCTGTGCTTTATACTTTTATCTTTCTCCATTTCGTTTATAAGTTTGTAAATATTATTATACATAGATCCGTAACTAATATTATCATATTCTTCTGTTTTATCAATTTCTATTCTTCCACCATTATTTATAAAACTAAGAACTTTAACCTGTTTTGCAAGAAATGAACTATTTTCAACAATAGAAATGATTCTGTTATATGGGATAATAGAATTTACTCTTGGTGAATCAATGATGTCACCCAATTCTGAAATATACCAGGGATCACTTGTCTCACGAAATGGAATCATCGAAAATCTACCATCTTCTCTTGACCTACTATGATCTCTTCTGTATCTTTTACTTTGCTCATAAGCCGATTCTTCCTCAATCTGCTCGCACTGTTCTATAACCTCTGCAATTGATAATAAAGAATATTCTTTTGATTCTTCCATGTTTGGATTTAATGCTATAACTACTCTTGTTACTTCATCTACAGAATTTTCATCTTTAATTTGATATGGATATATTGTAAGTAAACAATGATCTTCTTCCCTAGCAAATATATATTCATCTTCTTCTGATGGTAAATCTTCCCATATTGCAGCCTTTATTTGTTGCATTGACTGTAATTTTGTATTCCACATTTTAATTAATTTTATAAATACCCGATTTTCATCTTTATCTCGAATATATCCATTCCCCCGCCTATCAAGAGAATTTTGGAATCCAGAATAATACTTAAATCCAGTTACGTTAATATATTCAGTCAAAGGCATTTCAAATAGATTTATACAATTATCAGTGTTTTCGAGTTGTTCTATGACAAGCTGTGCCAGATAAAGTCCCTCATCTAGAATTTCCTGGCTTCTTTTCTTTTTATCTTTTATTTCCGATCCTATTTGACAAAAATATGCATATAAAGTAGGTTTAGATAAATATTTTCCACATCCGCTATCAATTTTATTAACATATTCTGTTAATTTGTTAATTATTTTCTCAGAAAAAACGGCTGTCGGAAACTCTTTCCTTTCTTCAATCATTCTTTTAACTGCATAAACACTAAAAATGCAATCTGTATCCGGAATTTCATGAACATGTATTATAACTTCATTATTATCATTATTTTCATCAATATAATCTTGGATACTTTTAAAATACGCTTTATTTACTATAATGCTCTCAAATGCGCTATTACATCCTCCATCCTGATGATAGTCAAACACACCATCTTTCGTAATATTTCCAACATCAATCCAAATTTCATTTTTAAGAATATCGTCAGGTGCAATAGCACCATTATCTTCAAATATATATCTAAATTTTATATTCATTTCAGCTTGTCTCCAATAGCTTTATCTATACATAAATGTAATCATATCTCTTAACCATACATATCTTTTGTCTCCATCATTTGAAATATTATAGCTTTTAAACTGATCATAAAGTTTTATCATATCCAAACATAGTTTTTTTGAAATTTCATTTCTTTTTAATTTATCGTCTTTATAATTTAATATTTACATTTCGGCAAAATCACAAATTATTTTTTCCGTTTTTCCGTAATAAATCAAACAACTTTCCATTCGTTTTTTATAGTACTTTTCCAACTCTTCATTTTCTTTTGATAGAGATATCAATCTTAAATATTTAAAAATTAATTCACTCGGGTGAGCATTCAATTTCCAATCTTTTATTTTTATTTTCTCACCAAAATTTTTCTCTACATTTTGAAGTTCTTCCCACAAACTATCTGTCATTTCCGATAATCTAAATGTAAATAATGCTCGCACAAAAATATATAATGCATATTTCATATTAATTAGTGGATCAATATGTGAACCTTCTTCTAAAATGTATCTCAATTGCTCTGTTAACTCACTATTTTCACAAAAATAATAATATGATGTTTTATTATTTGTATCTATATAATAATGAAGTAAATATGATTGTGTTATTTTATAATTCGCAGATCCTTTTTTTAATTGTTTTAATGCCTTATCAAATTCCCTTTACTTCATTTATATTCTTCATTTCAAAATCCTTTATTCCGCTCAGGTTATTCTGCTAAGTAAACAACCCATTTATCACTAATTTTATTAATCACTCTAATTACTATGATTAAGTTTCTGTTACAAATTATACCATTTTTTATCGTCAGTTTCAACATTTTTTTCTTTTATTAGCTTGTTATAATGTGCATTTTTACCAAATTTCAACTGTTATACATCAAAAAAGAAAAGCTACCATCAATTTTGACAGTAGCTTAACTCATCTATTTTTTCTAAAAATCTATTTTCATAATCAAAATCAACAAATATGGTTGGCGATTCTATACAAACATATTGCCCACTATATCGGGCTGTTTTCACAAATATGGAAGTAAGGCAATTCCAATATTGCTAAAAAAGTAACAGTTATTGCCCACTATATCGGGCTGTTTTCACAATAGTATTTTCAATACTTTCCTAATTACCTTATCACCTTTTTTATAGAAAATCAATCTTTTTACTGCAAAAAGTGGGTCAACCTATTATCTTATCAATCACAGAACCCTTGCAACTAAAGCATTTTATAATTCACATACTTTATTACATATGTTGCCCCACTTTTTATGTATACTTGAACGGCTTATACTTCTCATTATCCTGAACCAATTTAACAATTTTATGAATTTCTTCTTTCATAAGGTTGTCATATGACAGCTTCTGACCATCTACTGATATTTTTGACGATAATTTATATTCCAATTCTCTAATAAAAATTCGCTTTCCAACATTGTTTAGATATATACCGCCATTATCTTCCTTTTCAAAATGCTCCTTATTATTTATCTGCAGATTATGAATAACTGTGAAAATAGTTCTATCTACTATAATTGGCTTAAATATTTCCGCAATATCCAAATTAAGAGATTCACTCCTTGAATTTGCAGCATGAACAAATCCTATTCTGATATCTAACGCCGTTCTATATATCTCATTAGCAATCCTTCTGTATATAAACGTATTACCAAAGCTTATCATCGCATTTACTTCATTCATAGGCGGGCGTCTGGTTCTCTTTTTAAATTGAAATCTGTCATCTGCAATCATTTCATCAAACTCTTGCAAATACCTCTGTTTTGCTCTAGCCTCAATAGTCAATAAATGGTTCACACTTCTACTCTGCTTCATTTCAGAAATACAATCTGACATAAAATCTATAGCAGTTTTAAGAGATTCACTTGGTTTGTGCTTATTAAAATATCTAAGATTCTCTCGTTGATTATGAAGCGATGCCGTTTCAATTTTAATACATATCATCAATCTATTTTTTTCATCGTTATATATTGATGCCTGCTTTAACAACGTTACAGATCTTTTATAATGCTGCTCTGAGTGAAAGCTTCCAATAAAATTTCCATATTTATCAAAAATATTAACATTTAACCCTTTTGAATTAATAAATTGCAAAAATGAGCTTCCCAATATAACATTAGAATAAACGTTAATAGACGTGCATGTTTCTATCGGAATATACATTTTATGTTCATCATTCTCAAACAGAATTGTAAAGTCCTTTTTGTTTAACACGCCAGCATTAATTATATGATAATTTCTGTCAATCTTTTGAATTGCCGAGCAATGCCAGCTTCCAAAATAATTCGGCTTTTCATAATTATGCCTGCAAACTGATATCGTTTTTGTTCCTTTTGAAAGCTTAAAGTCATATCCTAAATATCTTCTATCCAATGAAGGATATACAAAAACACTATCTTCTGAACAAACTATGCAGCTACTGAGCTCTCTTTTCAGAGAGCTCAGCTTTCCATCCGTAATCATGCCTTCAAATACAGAGTTTTGAATATGATTCAAGTACTTCCTGCATATCTTCATTACTTTTGTAACACGCTTTTGAGATACGTCATATGTAACAATAGCAAACATTAATTTTTCCCACTAAAAATAACAATTTTATTCCGGTAACTCAAATGGCAAATTCAAAAAAGGATTGTAGGTTAATCCATCACTATTTTTCTTTTCATCTCTGTTTCCATTATTTTTTTTATTTTTCTTATTCTTATTATTCTCGCTTTTCTCTTTCATATATCCATATTGATTATTTTGTTCAAAGCTATCTTTACTTGATAAAATTCTTACTTCCGGTTCAACTTCCGGATAGAACAATATCTTTTTTATTGTTTCCAGATATCTCTTGTCTTTTGCATCTGCTATTAAATTGCCATCTTTTATTTTATATTCAAAGGAATCAGATATAATGCTTCTAATAGATAATTTTGCACATGGCTTAGTATCTTTACCAATCTTTTTAATTCCAGATTCAAATATTGGTTCAATAATTACATTATGTCTAAGTAAAATATTTTGCAAAAGATTCAAAACATTTTTCTGATACTTCATATCATATGTAAAAAACCTGTCAAATACTTCACTATATAAGGATATTATGCTCCTATACCCACCAAGATAAAATTTAAAATGATCAATGCCATTTCTAAGATTTATAATATCTTCATGTTCCGGCAACACTTCAAACACCTCAAGACCGGCATTATAAAGAGTATCTGCCGCCAGCTTGAGATACAAAGAGTATCCGCAAAATGCACCTATCTTTCCTCCTACTCTGCCTTTGACACACTGACTTTCTAATTTATTCTTGTCCTTCCCCGGTGCATATATAGCAACACCATTAACATACACTCCAATTATCTGATGAAGAATTGCATCTTTAATCGATATATCATCCAATACCAGATTTTTATATTCTTCCGGTTTCGCAGAGTCATTTCTAAGACAGTTATAATGAAAACCTAATTGAAAATACAGTAAATCCCTTTCTCTCATGAAAGACCAGTTTATCAATTGTCCCAGTAGCTCATTGATTATTTCACCATATTCTACAACATCGCGAAGCTCTACCCTGTTTTTTAGCTTTTGATATTTAAGTATTTTCTTCTGCTCTTCGTCTGTAAGCTCTGCGCCTTTTATCTTACATGTGGTTATCTCATCTTTTTGATTATAAAAATCTTCAATTTCATCTTTTGAAACAGGTTCAATAATATCCCTAAGAATATAATCCGCCGCAAACAACTTTGATTGTACTATATTTCGGTTTACTTTTGGATTACTTGGATCAACATACAAATCAACCTTACCTTGATCACTAAACTCTACCAATGCACTATACTCTGAAGGCATATCAGAATTATCAAAATCTACATATGATTTTAAATATGCAGCGTAATCATCTTTATCATAAAAATAATCCTCAAACTCATTTGATACTCTGGAAGACAATAACAAGCACACTTCGATAACCTGCACCCATTTATTAACTACATCTAAATTCTGAGCGATTACATGTAGCTCATTTCCTATACCATCGGCTCTTCTTTTTATATCATTTACATATTGTATATAAGATCTCATAGAACCTGCCATAAGATTTAGAGACCTTGAATTTAAAAACTTTCCAACAATATACCATTTTTGGAGTTCTGGGCTTTTTCTAACTTCTTCGCATAATGATACGTATTTTTTTGATGTCCATTCAGGCAGAAACTGCTCTTTATCAATCTCTTTAAGGCAATTAACCTTTAACGGCTTTCCTATAAATCCAAATAACTCCTCATTATGTTGTAAATAAGACGCAAATGCATTTGCTATTACTTTTTTCAATAAGAGTTTATAGTGTTGATAAATAGGCTTATCAACTATCGAATCCTTTGAACTTCTCACCTTTTTAAACTGATTATTCTGCTGATTATACTCTGTCATGTACATCTGGCAAACCTGTGAAAAAGAAGTACACGAACTTTTAATATTTTTATAATTATTTCTAAAGTTCTTAACTGCAAGCTCCTGATCTTTATTATCTCCCTTAAGATTATTTACAGATTCTTCAAATAACGCTAAAGCCTCATCTGACTGTAAAAAAGAATTATAATATATTTCCTTTAGTAAATAATAGCACGCGCTATACCACTTCTCCAAAGTGTCTTCATCATATCCTGGCTTTTGGTATTTGAGAGTGCTTGTTATATTTTCAGGAAAATATTTCCTAACCATCACACTGTTATATGATGGTACCTGCGCCGCTCTGGATACTTTGTTATTATAAAGATGATCTAGCATTTTTTTTAAATCATTATCACTATAAAATACTGGAAGATTATTTGAATAAAATCTATCCTTTTCAATATCAAGACAAATCTCCGTTTCTTTTATAAAAAGCTTTCCAAAAAATTCTGTATTCCATATATCATTATTCACTAATGCGGTCTTAAAATGAAAGCTTTCATTTCTAGCTGCGTAAACAGCCTTACGTAAATCATCTATAAAGCAAACTTCATAATTGTACTTATTTCCTTTATAGGCTTCCCTAAAAGCATCAATATCCCAGGAAGATTTTCCTCCAAAGAACTGTAATACTACAGAAACTGATGCCATGTCATCTTTATTCTTTAGTTTATTTGCAATGTCTTTTTTATTCCATATTAAGAAATCTGATTCTTTATCCTTAAGATTTGTCATATCACATACTGCCCTTGCGAGGTTATTAGCAGCAAAGGCTACATTGACTGCTAATTCTCTTTGTAATGCTTCCTGAGCCTTTATCATTTCATAATCAAATGACGTTATTCCGTGCTTTATTTTTTCATCTATACTACCTAGATTTTTAACCTTCTTATCTTTCCATATGTCATCTACTGTAAAATTATATATAACTTTGCCCAATGCAATATACTTTATACTGATGAGGTTAATTGCGTCTTTCCACACTTTCTCAGTTAAATATCCCCTGCGAAGTTTAAACAATGTTTCTGCTTTACAACTCTTAAGTATACGTTCAACAGCATTTTCAATATGATGTATCCAATATTGATTAATAGAATCATTTTCAAAGAAAAGATTTTCCGTCGAATTATACTTTTCTACAACGGCTCGCGTATATCGATAACATATCATATTTTGTTTTCTTATACTATCAGTAAGCCTCTTGCGTGCTTTTTTTTCCAGAACAGCATCTAACTTAATCTTCTCAGTCTCTGCTGTCAACAATTCATCTGGTATATCAACAAACAGCTCCGTGTTTTTTTTACCGGTCTCATGTTTTTTCCAAACATCAAATTTAGTTTTATCTATATTATCAGATAATGAAATATCCATATCTTTTTGATAATGGCTTGGTGAACTAAAATATACATCTATTATTCTACGAAGTTTCCTAAGTTTCTCCATTCTCTCCTCATCATCTAGATTTGCATAATTAAGTAAAAACTCGTTCAGACCTTTCTTTTCTACATTTTTGTTAGTTACAGTATTCTTTCCCTCATCAGAAACCAATGGAAATGACACTTTGTCTCCTTGCGGTTGCACTACCATATTTTGATTTCTAACAGAGCGAACCATATTAGCGCCTTGTGAGCTCTGAACATTTGGGTTTAATTTTGAAAAATCATTCCTGATCAAATCTGCAAGCTTGCATATAGTTTTCTTATCTTTATCTGATATATTGCCATTGCCAATATTATTAATGAATACAACCATAGCATTTACGGAATCAAATTCTTGATTATCATATCTTGATACAACCAGACTATTTCTAAGCGTATAAGCTACAAAGTCCTCTAATTTACCTCCTGTAAAATGTGATAATCTATTTTCATATTGCATTTTTACTATGATTGCTTCATTATCGTTCATACGCTTTGTCTTATAACCAGATTCCTCATAAGAATAAAAAAGGACAGAATTTATTGTACTCTGCGATTTTTCAATATATTCAGAGCATGCCTCTCTCCATTTATAATTCATTATTTTAATATTCTGCTCTTTAGCTTTACGTTCATTTTCATCCACGGATAATGTTTCGTCATTTCCCCACTTTTTAGGTTTAGTACCCGTCTGTATGTGATTAAAAATATTGTACAAGAGTCTTACTGATCTATCTCTATCAAGCATTTGCTCCCTCAAGTCAATTAGATCAACTCCAGGAACATGATAAAGAACTCCCCCTGCGTTTTCACTATTATTCGCTACCGCTGCTCTAACGTTATATTCTTTTTTATATTTTGCATTTTTATCTTTTACTCTATACGTGACTTTTGATAGCTTCATATTCTTCCTCCACTTCAAGGTATTTACAATTTAACACGTTTATATCACATGACTAAAGTCCTATTCAATTATAGGCTCAAATGTACTTACCTGTCAATATTTCTTGTTTGTATGGATTATATTTTGCTTCATTCAATTTTTATTATTGTTCATTTTGTACAAATCAAAATGATTGAATATTACTTATATCATATCCAAATTAACTCAAAAAGTGGGGCAACCTATTCAGAAAAATGTACCTCTTACGCAATCCTTTATTTGTAAGGGTTTAATATGATGAAACCAAAACGGTTGACCCACTTTTTTGCAGTTATTACATTGATTTAGTAAGGTATTAGTGATAATATATCCGTGTAAGTATTATTAACACTGTTGTGAGAAAAGCTCGATATAGTGAGCAATAAGATTACTTATTTTGTTGCATATGGGCAGTGAATGACACCGCCTGTGAGAAAAGCTCGACATAGTGAGCAATAAGTAATTGAAATATTCTATAAATAGAAGGAATATCCCAGTGAGAAAAACTCGATATAGTGAGCAATAAGGTTTTATCATCTACAAACTGAATGTTATATGGTAAGAAAGTGAGAAAAGCTTGACATAGTGAGCTATAAGTAATTGAAATATTCTATAATAGAAGGAACATCCCAGTGAAAAAACTCGATATAGTGAGCAATAAGGTTTCTTCTAATGGTGGAGAAAATAATCCTTGGACTATTAAGTGAAAAAAGCTCGATATAGCGAGCAATAGCTTGATAATGTAATGTCTTTTACGAATCCTTCGAATGTGAGAAAAGCTCGATATAGCGATTATCTGCGTAGCTCCATTATCGGGTTTTTAATAATTATGCATTCCCCAACGTAACACTATCTACAATTTCTATACACAAAAAAGACGCATGAAAACTTTTTTTTGTTTTCATGCGTCTTAATTAATCTCATAGTAATCAGGCTAACTTATTTTATTACGTTTCTAAATTTCTAAATTATTACTCCACCTTACCCTTTTATTCCCTTTGCCAGCAGTGCCGCCATCTCTGGATTATTCAGCACCTTCATCAGCTCCTCTGCATCCACTCCATCAGGCAATTCTATCTTATTTTTCTCCCTTGGCTAGCTGATATCTGAGTTTTGGTTTTCTTTTTTATAAAACACTTGCTCTGACATATTTGCATTCTTTTTTCTGTCCTCGTCAGGTATGTGACCTTATACCTTCATCACCATATATACCTACGCATGGACTGTTTCTTCCGGTACTACCTTAATATCTTCACTCAATTTCGGCTTGTAGATTATGTTGTTCCCAGTCATTGGAGTCATAAAGTCTTTGGTTATACCATCCTTTTTCCAAACAGACTCAAAAAGTTGGGCAACCTAATCAGAAAAATATACCTCTTACGCAATCCTTTATTTGTAAGTCTTTGATATAGTGAAAACAAAACGGTTGACCCACTTTTTGGCAATTATTACATTGATTCAGTAGTATATTAATGATAATATATCTATGTAGTATTATAAATGCTGTTGTGAGAAAAGCTCGATATAGTGAGCTATAAGAAATCTCTTTCTTCAATAATATAGTAGCCCATATCATTGAGTGAGAAAAGCTCGACATAGTGAGCAATAGCAAAGAACATCTCGTAAAATTATTTGGTGAGATGGTCTGTGAGAAAAGCTCGATATAGTGATTATCTGCGTAGCTTCATTATCGGGTTTTTAATAATTATGCATTCCCCAACGTAACACTATCTACAATTTCTTTACGCAAAAAAGACGCATGAAAACTTGTTTTTTGTTTTCATGCATCTTAATTAATCTCATAATAATCAGACTAATTTATTTTATTCCGTTTCTAAATTTCTAAATTGTTACTCTACCTTACCCTTTTATTCCCTTTGCCAGCAGTGGCGCCATCTCTAGATTATTCAGCACCTTCATCAGTACCTCAGTTTCCACTCCCTTAGGCAATTCTATCTTCTTTTTATCCCCCGCTTGCTAATATCTAGGTTTATGTTTTTTTATAAAATGCCTGCCCTATCATCTTTGCATTCTTTTTTCTGTCCTCATCAAGTATGTGACCTTATACCTTCGTCACCATATATCCCTTCGCATGGACTGTTTCTTCCAGTACTGCCTTAATATCTTCACTCAATTTCGGCTTGTAGATTATGTTGTTACCAATCATTGGAGTCATAAAGTCTTTGGTTATACCATCCTTTTTTCCAAACAAACTCAAAAAGTGGGGCAACCTAATCAGAAAAATGTACATCATACGCAATCCTTTATTTGTAAGGGTTTAATATGATGAAAACAAAACGGTTGACCCACTTTTTTGCAGTTATTACATTGATTTAGCAAGGTATTAGTGCTAATATATCCGTGTAAGTATTATAAACACTGTTGTGAGAAAAGCTCGATATAGTGAGCAATAAGTCTGTATGGGAATCTTCCACTGTTTTTCATATTGCCCCAATGCCTGTGAGAAAAGCTCGATATAGTGAGCAATAAGGAGTCTTGTAGCCTTTTGGAAAATCTTCTTTTCTATGTGAGAAAAGCTCGATATGGCGATTATCTGCGTAGCTTCATTATTGGGTTTTTAATAATTATGCATTCCCCAATGTAACACTATCTACAATTTCTATACTCAAAAAAGACGCATGAAAACTTGTTTTTTGTTTTCATGCGTCTTAATTAATCTCATAGTAATCAGGCTAACTTATTTTATCCCGTTTCTAAATTTCTAAATTGTTACTCCACCTTACCCTTTTATTCTCTTTGCCAGCAGTGCCGCCATCTCTGGATTATTCAACACCTTCATCAGTGCTTCTGCATCCACTCCATCAGGCAATCCTATCTTCTTTTTCTCCCCCGGCTAGCTGATATCTGAGTTTAGGTTTTCTTTTTTATAAAACACTTGCTCTGACATCTTTACATTCTTTTTTCTGTCCTCGTCAGGTATGTGACCATATACCTCCATCACCATATCTGCCTGATCATGACACGAATCTCCCTGTACTACCTTGATATTATTATGATGTGTGATTATTGTTATGGTGAAGCCAATCCGTTTGGCTCACATGATTTTGAGTGTTCTGACAAAGGTACTAAGGATGTTAAGTCCATGATGAATGTGGATGCAGGTGTAATCCCTGACAAAAAAATACTCGAAATAAATATAGGATTTAATAGCATACCAATCTTTATTGACGGATTTGAAATAGGCTATTGTCCAAAATGTGGTCGGAGACTTTAGGACAAAATCTATAAATATACTACAAAAAGAGCTCTTTCGAGCAATGTCATTAAGTTAAAAATTTTGACATAATTATAAAACACATCATATTTGCAATTGTTTAATAAATATGATGTGTTTTTTTCTTTTGTCTATTTTGAAGCACAACAAAAAGACAGATTGTTTATCTGTCAAAAAAACTTATAATTATCTATGATTAAGCCACTCTATATAGAAAGCTTACAGATGCCTGGGGTTTGACTTTGCGAGGGTCTTTTCGACCAGGTCTTACTGGTAATACATGCTTTTCTATTAGGTTAATCACATCAGGTGGACTAAGATTGCGTTTATTACGGAGATATTCTCTACAAATATAAATGGCGATTGTAAAGTTCACCTGTTTTGTTTTATCACTTTTTTGTGGAAGATAATCAAACACTTGATTTGCAGGCATCCACTTATAGCCTGCATTTTTTGTGGTCTTTGTATTTTTCCTCGAAAAAATCTGAGTGATATCTATATCAAACTCATCATTTGGAGAAAGATTTAACCCAGATGCAATTCCATTACTATTTTTATCTTTGACACGTATAACGAATTTCCATCCTTTTTCAATTGCATGTGCAAAAATGTTATAGTTTTCATATCCTCTATCAGCAACAAGAATAACATTCTCTAGTTTCGATCTGTCAATCATTGTTGCACATGCTCTAGACTCGTTGTAATCCGCTGCTGTTTGCACTAAAACATCGGTGTATATACGATTCAAAACATCATAAAAGGCATTTAGATGTAGTTTATTAACAATTGAACCATGCTGATTACGTTCCCAAAAAGTTTCTGTATCCTTTTGATTGGTTGCAATGGTCAAGTTACTTCCATCACATGCAATTAAACGATAACCATGATAATTATTAGTAGTTGGAAGGTTGTCATCCGTAAAAGATTTAAACAAATATTCAAAAGCCTCTGGAAGTACTTTTGAACGTTGTTGCGTAAATGCTGACACAGACGGAGTATTTTTGTTAAAATCAAAGAAATCAAGTAGTTCTTTACTCATAGTAGCTCCACCCGAATTCATCATGATTCCTATAAAAGTTTTGAAATCAATTTTCCGTTTTCGAGAGAAATCGACATTGGGGTTTCGAAGAAATAAACATGGATTGTTAGCTAATTCCGAAATATGATTCTTTAGAGAATCTGAAACTTGATTAATATAATTGCTCATATGCGTTACCTCCTTGCAATCAAGATGTTCTTAATTACAAGGGCCGCTTTCGCTACCTCATTATCATTCAATAGTGAAAGCGGCCGCACATTTCGAATCATATGTCAATCATTTATTACAAAATAAAAAGACCCTAGCATCATTTCTGATGCTAAGATCTTGATTGGTCATCTTAACTTAATGACATTGCTCTTTCGAGCTCTTTTCGCTTTATACAACATTAAATTGTAGATGATTACTGTAAGAGTGAAAGTACACCCTGTGTAGACTGGTTTGCCTGTGCAAGCATAGACTGTCCAGCCTGAGCAAGAATGTTGTTCTTGCTGTAGTTAACCATCTCTTCAGCCATATCTGTATCACGGATACGAGACTCAGCTGTTGTAGTATTCTCAACTACGTTGTCGAGGTTGTTGATTGTGTGCTCAAGACGGTTCTGAACTGCACCGAGTGAAGAACGCTGTGAAGATACCTTTGAGATTGCATCTGAAATAGCATCTACTGCGTATGTTGCAGCATTACCAGAATCATCCTTAATGTTAAGGCCTTTGATACCAAGACTTGCTGAATCCATTGAATCAATGTTGACGTTGATTTTGTTTGTCATATCGGCGTCTGCACCTACATGAAGATTGAATGATAATGTATCTGCAACTGTTGCATAGCCTTTAGTAATTTTAAATGTTGTCTTACCTGTTGCAGCATCATCAGTTCCACCATCTACAGTTGCTTTAGAATCTACTGTTCCTATATTATTAGCCTCGGTTAATTCTTTCTGAATCAGCTCTTTTGCTTTAGAAGCTGTTATTATAGATGAATCATCGTCATCAATATTATCAGGATTAGCTGCACCTGTGGCATCTTTTGTATCCGTCATTACAGTTGCAGATTTTCCATTATACTCAACAGTTGAACCAGCTTGTATAAGCTTCTTTAACGCAGTCAGATCTGCCGTAGCATCAGCACCTAATTCAGTACCATCCTTACTTATTTTACCATCAGTTGCAATATCATATTTATTTCCATCGACAGTAATTGATGTAGCACCATTTGCAGCATCTGCAGCATCTGCTACTGCCTTATCTGCTATTGCCTCTGCATCTGTCTTTGAAAAACCAATAGTATACTCTTTGCCTGCAATTGTGATTTTATCGCCTGACTCAAGACTATCCATTACAAATGTAGCAGACTTTGCACTATCTGTAAGAGTTCCTTTAAGACCTGCATCATGTCCATTCATAAAAACATTCTTTGTAGCGCCCTTGTCTCCCTTTAAAAGATATGTCTCATTGAACTTTGTTGTCTCTGATACACGGTCAATCTCTGTTGTAAGCTGGTCAATCTCATCCTGGATAGCCTGACGGTCTGAATCCTTTGAGTTTGTACCATTGGCTGCCTGTGTTGCAAGCTCATTCATACGCTGAAGCATTGAGTGAACCTCTGTAAGAGCTCCCTCTGCTGTCTGTACAGATGAAACACCGTCCTCTGCGTTTGTAGATGCCTGGTCAAGACCACGAATCTGTTTTCTCATCTTCTCAGAAATTGTAAGTCCAGCTGCATCATCAGCTGCACGGTTAATTCTGTAACCTGATGAAAGTTTCTCTGTGCTCTTTGACTGTGCGCTTGTTGTTACGTTAAGCATTCTGTTGGCATTCATTGCCTGCATGTTGTGTTGTACTACCATAATATAATCCTCCTTGTCCCACACTGTGGGTTATTATGTTTGACCTCTGGAAATCCTTTTCCCGAGGGTTTTGCAGCTGCTTTGTGTTTATTTTTATTTAAGCAGCTACTGTTTTTATAACAAGCGGCTTCCCGGGTGTGGCAGATGCCACAGCCGCCTATTAACATGGTTAGTTGCTTTGCGTCTTTTTCTGACGCGCTTTTTCTTTCCAGATGATGCGCTGTATTTCTTTTTGTGCCTCATTGGAAATCTCAGGGTCAGGATAATATGTATCTTTTCGCTTCGCCGGGTCCGGTTCGTTGTTGGATCTTGCGATATTCAGTTCTTTTGGGGCATCTATCAGTAATCGACAGTGCTTTCCGGTTCCGCCCGCGAACACGATTCGGATATCGTCTCCGATGTTCACATATTGCCCTTCCTTTAATGATAATTTGAGCATTTTCTACCTCCATGCACTAGGGAATAGCTTTGTCCATGCTTTTCCGAATAATGTAACATTTTGTAGTAAAATGTTGCATTTTTCGTGGATTGATAATGGGTCAAAAAAGAAGCGAATTAAAAAACATCAAATGTTTACGCCAATTTAGTCATATTTCATCAAGAATTACTTTATCTATGATACAGATATGATTAAATCCGATAAGACTAACAAAAAAATGATAGAAAAATGAAAAGAAAATTATTGAAAAAATTATTTTTCAGGGGTTAAGTTCTGAAAATGGCGTCCGATATAGTAGGTGTAAAGCAAAAAATGCAACATTTTACTACAAAATGTTGCATTTTTTCTATTTTGAACTTACCATTGTTGTGTTGTTGATTTTGGATATTCTGAGGGTGAAAGTCTGTCATATTGTACGTGCCGGATAACATTTTCTACTATAAAGGAGTATTCAATGGGAACTACACAGCCAATCCGAAACAAGGACGAACTCACGGTTTTCAGGATGTACTATAAGGACATCCGTCCAAACAGCCGCAATTACTGTTTAATTGTGATGGGATTAAACACAGCACTAAGAATTAGTGACCTGCTTAGATTAAAGTGGGACAACGTTTACAATTTCAAACATCATGAATTTCGCACTCATTTTCTTATCAACGAGCAAAAGACCGGCAAGAATAACTATGTCACTCTAAACTACAATGCCACCGATGCTCTGAAAGATTATTTCAATGAACGTAATCCAAATGACCATGAATTTATTTTTACCAAGAATACCTGCAGATACCAGCCTATAAGCAGGACGCAGGCATATCGTATTGTAAAGACTGCTGCCGGCAAAACAGTGCAGGATGAGCACATCAGCTGTCATTCGCTTAGAAAGACGTTTGGCTATCACGCCTGGAAAAATGGCACACCTCCCGCTCTGCTCATGGATGTTTATAATCACTCATCATATGAGATTACCCAGCATTATCTGGGAATTGAGCAGGATGAGAGGGATGAAATTTATCTTAAGCTTGAATTATAGTAACTTCTATTCCGCCGGCCAGGATTTTCTGAGAGCCACATAGGAAATCAGGAAATTGGCAAGCCAGCCGGCCGGTACAGCAAGCCAGACAAATGCAATACCGAAACGCGGCGCACAGATTAAGGCAACCGACAGGCGGATTGCCAGGTTTACCATATTGGCAGCGAGAAACGGACGCATGATGCCAAGTCCACGAAGCACACCATCGGTGGCCATCTTGATACCCATAAAAATGAAAAAGAAACCAAGCCATCTCATATAATCTCCGGATACCTGATATGCCAGAGCCGTTCCGTCTTTGCCCAGGAATAATGAGGAAATCTGAGTATGCAGTGTTTCAATTACTATAAAAGCAAGCACTGCAAAACACAGGTCTAACACCAGCGCAGCGTGATAGCCTTTTTTGATACGTTCTGTCTTCTTTGCTCCGAGATTCTGGGAAACAAACGGAGAAACTGCATTTCCAATGGATACAAATATCAGTGAAAATACATTCTCGACCCTCATCGTTGCCGAATATCCTGCAAGCGCCTGTGTACCGAACGGATTCACAACTGCCTGTACTATCATCATGCCAATTGACACCGTAGACTGCTGGAGAACCGAAGGCACAGCAATCCGAAGCATGGAATGAAGCTCATGCCTGTCAAACCATTCAAAGCGACTTTTATACCGGCGCATACGGCTAAGGAAAATCAAAAGTGAAAACACTGCAGATATTCCCTGAGCAATTAGAGTTGCAAGGGCAGCACCGAACACTCCAAGGTCAAGGCCTGCCACCATCCAAAGGTCCATAAATATATTTAACACAGAGGAAAATATCAAAAGCCCCAACGGAATCCTTGACTCGCCAATCGATGTAAACATCGTTGAAAGTATGTTGTACATAAACAAAAAGGGAAATCCCACAAAATAAACCCTAAGATACAGCACTGCCTCATCCAGTATATCTGCAGGTGTCTGTAGCAAGCTCATCATTGAATGTGAAAAGAAAAAGCCAAAGACACCCAGAAGTACGCTTAAAACCAGAAAACTAATCAGTGATGTTGATACTATTGTTTTCATTTTGCTGTAATCCCTGGCGCCGAAATAGCGGCTCACAAGTACACCGGCTCCTACACCGGCTCCCAGTGCTATACAGATGAACACATTCGTAAGCGCAGCACAGGCTCCAACTGCCGCAAGTGCAGAGGAGCCTACAAACTGACCAACAATGATTGAATCAGCCATATTATATACTTGTTGAAAAAAGCTGCCCAAAATCATAGGCATTGCAAAAACTGTCAGCGCCTTTAACGGGGCATCTGTAATTAAATATTCATCTTTTGACATTATTTTTCCCTCATTCCGCTATAATTAAGCTATAGTATATCCGATTGAAAGACAAATTACAATATAGCATTCTTTATCGACATTTTTCCATTTCTTATGCTTTCCCTCTAATGCAAACATCATACTGCTCCTTTGTATTTTAATTTAAAAAGCCGCCCAGGCCATAGGCCTGTGCGACTTCTCATAACATGATTTAAATTAAGTTTATCCTTCAATAGCAATATGCTTTGTGGTCTCAACTTT
>OLQJ01000490.1_pt1 | contig 22367 bp, 17 predicted proteins | sample 1673231 | NCBI WGS metagenome assembly OLQJ01 (sample SAMEA3136769, study PRJEB25190) | human gut metagenome | biome: human gut; feature: human-associated habitat; material: faeces | place: Austria | collected 2013
AGCAGGAAGCTCCCACTTCAAAATCTGTAAGATTTAAGTGGCGAGAGCATGTCACCAAGTTTCAGATTTGTCTGTGACTGGCCATGAAATAAAATTTTGAAAAAAGTTATTTTCTTAACACAGATTTTATTTCTCAGATGCTATAATGTGTGCATATCAATAAAACGATGCCTGTTATGCGGGGACAAAATCCAAATCTGCGGACAGACATAAGGAATTAACCAATTAAACTGTGAAGCAGTTATTTGGTTAGGAGCAGGTAGAGAAGTGTATGTTTTTATCGGCTTGGCTTAAAAGTAATATAAAAATCATAACAGTAAAAAATGAAGGGAGCTTACTTATAATGAAAAACAGAAGAATGAGATTAATGGCGATTTTTGCAGCAGGTGTATTAAGTGTGACATCTATGGGAGGTATTGTAACTGCACATGCAGAGGAAACTCTTTCAGTGCCTGCAGAGGAAGCCGGTGCAGGTGCGGTTCAGATGGATGGAAAGGATGCTCAGGCAGCAGAAGATGGCAGTGTGGCAGCTTCCGAGGGCTTGATCGCAGGATCTTTCAAACCGTCAGAGATTGCTCAGCCGGCACAGGATACTTATGAATATCCATTCCTTGGAATGAAATTAGGGATTTCCAAAGATCTGAAAGAGCAGATGGAGAAGAAGAACATTTCCATGTTTACAGATGAGAGATGGAATGACAATGCAGATGCAGTCACATATGCTACAGCAAGCTGGTGCACCCTGACAGATGAGCAGAAGGATGCAGAGGTGGATAAGATGGGCACCGGATATGACGATTGGCTGAAAAGTCTCAGCAGAGTAGGTGTGATCGGAATGTATGATGAGGAATCCCAGAAAGATCTGGATAGGATTACCGGCTGTACAGAGCATAAAGAACTGGGCACCAGCAGTGATGGCAAATATAAATATTATCTCAGCACAAACAAGGATGCGGATGCAGATCTGTTAAAGGACGTGGAGGGGATTGAGGTAACACTTACAGAAATGACTCCTTTCCAGATGCTCTCTGCATTTGACCAGCCACAGGATACTTCTGACAGTACAGAGGCGACTGAAGGAACAAATGTAGGTAAATTTGAAACAACAGGAGTTGATGGAAAAACTTACACACAGGATATCTTTAGCAAATATGATCTGACTATGGTAAATATTTTCACCACCTGGTGTTCTCCATGTGTCAATGAGATTCCTGATCTGGAGAAACTTTATCAGGAGATGAAGGATAAAGGTGTGGGAGTAGTAGGCGTGACACTGGATACAGTAGGCAGTGGTGGAAAGCAGGATCAGGAAGCAGTGAAAAAGGCTCAGGTACTTCAGAAGAAAACAAAGGCATCCTATCCATTCCTGATCCCGGATTCCGGAATGATGAACGGACGTCTTAATGGAATCTCCGCTTTCCCGGAAACTTTCTTTGTTGATAAGAACGGAAATATTGTAGGCGAAACTTACTCCGGAAGCCACAGTCTGGACGAGTGGAAAGAGATCGTGGAAAAAGAGCTGGAGAATGTAACAGAGGGAAAATAAAAAATGGATGAATTGAAAACCAGCAAAATATGGAACAGTAAATGGCCGGCGTTGATTCTTATGCTTGTAGGAGTCTGCTTTATGGGATATGGGATTTCCCGCGGAGAGCTGGCAGTGGTGTTTACAAAAGCCATTAATATCTGTATGGAATGTGTAGGAATAGGATAAATGAGTAACAAAAAGAACAGCGATAACAAAAGTAATAAGAAACAAAACACAAAAAATATGAAGATCAATGAGTGGCCCCGCCACGGAATCCAGGCACTATGGGCGTTCATTACAAACAGTCATGTTACCGGCTTTGTCACAGGCAAAATTTACACAGGCAAATTGAAAAATGCCTGTGTTCCGGGCCTGAACTGCTATTCCTGCCCCGGTGCTGTTGGTGCCTGTCCTATCGGTTCTCTTCAGGCTGTGATAGGGAGCTGGAATTTCAAAATGGCTTATTATGTGGTGGGATTTCTTATCTTCATCGGAGCTATGGTGGGAAGGCTGATCTGCGGTTTTCTCTGTCCCTTCGGATTGATTCAGGATCTGCTGAATAAGATTCCGTTTCCTAAGAAAATCCGCACATTCAAAGGCGACAAGCTGCTTCGTAAGCTGAAATATGTGATTTTTGCAGTATTTGTGATCCTGCTTCCATTGTTTCTGGTGGATATTATGGGACAGGGTGCACCGTACTTCTGTAAGCTTATCTGCCCGGCAGGAACACTGGAGGGCGGACTGCCACTGGTACTTCTGAATAAATCCATGCGCAGTGCACTGGGCTGGCTGTACATATGGAAGAATGTGATCCTTGTCATAACGATCATTCTCTCCATTATGATCTACCGTCCGTTCTGCAAATATATCTGTCCCCTGGGAGCACTTTATTCCATCTTTAATCCTGTCTCTCTGTATAAGTACAGAGTGGATAAAGATAAGTGTATAAAATGCGGAAAATGTGCAAAAGCATGCCAGATGATCGTAGACCCTGTGGAAAACTCCAACAGTCCGGAATGTATCCGCTGCGGCAGGTGCAAGAAAGTTTGCCCGACAGATGCAATCCAGTGTGGGATCAGAAAAACACCTGACAGACTATAAAAAGTAGTCTGCCAGGTGTTTTTGTATGTTTTTGTTGGAAAATGTACAAAAATATCGAAAAATATATAAAAAACTGGTAGAATCATATTGTGAAAATACAGAACAGAAAATGAGGTGACTGTATGGCAAAGAAGAGAAAAAAACCGAAGATGGAATTCCGCTATTACCAGATGCCTGCCGGAAGTCCGATTCTGGCTCTTCTGGGGCAGAAGTGGGTTCAGAATTATGGAAATGATGTGGATTATCTTCATTTTCATAATTATCTGGAGATTGGTTTCTGTTACGAAGGGGATGGAGTTATGGCGTTTGGTGAGGCTAAAATGCGGTTTTCGGGAAGAGAATTTACGGTGATTCCACCCAATTATGCTCATACGACTAACAGTGATCTGGGTACGGTCAGTAAATGGGAGTATCTTTTCATAGATGTGGAAGGTTTTATGAAAAAATTTCTGAACAATCCGGTAAAGGCTGAAAAAATGATTCAGAGAATATATTCTAAGGCTTTATTTCTGAAAGAGAATGAGTCCCCCTCTATAGCTGCAAAAATTCTTAAGATCATGAATATCATGCGTGAGGGAGAAGAATTTTATATTGAAGAATCCAGTGGAGTTCTTGCGGCATTACTAGTAGAAATTGCCAGACTGAACCGGGCTTCACCGGAAGACAGGGTGGAAGAGGAAACAGGGAAACTTACAAATATGATCACCCGCGTACTGGATTTTGTTTCTTATCACTATATGGAGGATATCCGGATAGAGGATCTGGCGAAGATCTGCCATATCAGTGAAACTCATTTCAGAAGAGTGTTTACATCGCATATGAAGGTAAGTCCTCTGGAGTATATTAATTCTGTGCGGATTCATACTGCCTGTGAATTTCTGCAGAAAACAGATACACCGGTGGCAGATATTGCGCACAAATGTGGTTTCACGACCAATTCAACGTTTAACCGGAACTTCAGACAGATAATGGGAGTGACTCCGGTTGAATGGAGAAAACGGCCGGAGAATTATGAACAGCAGCTTTTGGATTTCGATATTCATTCAGAGGAAGGATGGTAAAAAAGTTATGAACTATAAGATTGTGGAGCAGGTATCAAGAAAGAAAAAGAGTATGTCCGGAGTCCTGTGTGTGGTAATGATTATTTTTGCAGTGCTTTTTGTGGTTATGGGAATCACGATTTCCCAGGCATTTATGCTTCCGGGATTTCTGCTTGCGGGGCTGTATTTTGTCTTTGATATATTCAGTCAGAAGGATTATGAATACATGATGGAAAACGGTCAGTTTGAAATAGATGTGATCTATGGCAAGAAGTATCGCAAAACAGCTCATATACTGGAACTGAGTAATCTGGAGACAGTGGCACCGCACTGGCATGAAAGTGTTGCAAGGTACAAAAAGAATGGTGGAACGGAGAAGCTGAAAAAATACGATTATACCTCTTATGATGAAGATACTCCTTATTATACAATGATCATCCGGGAAGACGGGCACAAAATAAAACTGCTTCTTGATCTTAATGAGGAACTGCTTCATGCGATGAAAACACAATATCCTGAAAAAGTCTATTTTGCATAAAATGAATTAAAAACTGTAAAATATGTACAAAAATTGAACGGAAAATTTATGAAATAATAACAAAGGTCATTTTTAAAGACAAAAATATATATTTTTTTGTCCATGAAAGTGGCCTTTGTTATTAAAATTACATAGTAAAAACATAGTAAATGAGAAAGTGAACAAAAAATATATTTTTAAATATTTTTAATAGTGCAAAATACATAAAATGGTCGAAATTGCACATTATGTGTGCGGTTATGCAAACTATACCTGAAAATCGGATGCTATAATCAACTTACAAGCGATTCGGAAGAAAGAATAAGCTTAATAAAGGAGGATATAAATATGAGAAAAAAATTACTCGCAGTATTAATGACCGGTGCTATGGTAGCATCCTTTGCAGGATCAGCTACAGCTGTTTTTGCGAAATCTGATGATGACAACAAGTTAACTGTATGGGCGTGGGATCAGAACTTCAACATCAAATCCATGCAGATCGCAGCAGATCAGTATGCAAAAGATCATGAGGGATTTTCTGTAGATATCGTAGAGACATCTTCTGATGACTGCCAGACTAAACTGACAACAGCAGCAAATGCAGGCGATTACAGCACACTTCCTGATATCGTTCTTATGCAGGACAACAGCTATCAGAAATATCTGAAGAGCTATCCGGATGCATTCACAGATCTGAAAGATATCAACATTAACTGGGATGATTTTGGTAAACTGAAACAGTCCTATTCCATGGTAGATGATACACACTATGGTGTTCCGTTTGATAATGGTGCTGTTATTGCATGCTATCGTACAGATATCCTTGACGAGGCAGGATATACTATTGATGATCTGACAGATATCACATGGTCCAAGTTCATGGAAATCGGTAAAGATGTTCATGAAAAAACCGGAAAATATCTTCTTACAAGTGAAGCTACAGGTGGCGATACTCTGATGATGATGATGCAGTCCTGCGGAGCTAACTTCGTAAACGAAGATGGCGAAGCTTACATCGTAGGCAATGAAGTTGCAGAGAAATGCATCAATCTTTATGTAGATCTGGTTAAGAATGACGTTGTTAAACTTGTAAATAACTGGGATGAATATATCGCTACTATTACAGGCGGTGAGGCAGCAGGTATTGTAAATGGTAACTGGATCACAGCTACTCTGATGTCTACAGAAGATCAGAAGGGTCTGTGGCAGATCACAACAATGCCTAAAGTAGACGATGTTGATACAGCTACAAACTATGCAAACAATGGTGGATCTTCCTGGTATGTTACATCCAACTGCCAGAATGTAGAACTTGCAGAAGATTTCCTTGCAAGTACATTTGGTTCCAGCACAGAGTTCTATGATACAATCCTTCCGGAAGCAGGTGCAATCTCCTGTTATCTGCCGGCAGGTGAATCTAAGGTTTACAACGAGCCAAATGAATTCTTTGGTGGACAGCCAATCTTCTCCACAATTGTAGAATACTCTTCTCATATTCCGGAGTTCACAAAAACACCGTATCATTATGAATCAAGAGAATGCGTCAACACAGCAGTTGTAAATATCGTAAACGGCACACCTGTAGAAGATGCCCTTCAGGAAGCTCAGGATACTCTGGCATTCAAGATGACTGAATAAATTCTGATCGCAGGATCAGATGATGTCAGGATTGCGGGAACAGTGAAACTGTGAAGCAATCTGTAGACAGTGATTAAGTGAATGAAAACAGGTAAGTGCGGGGGACTGCCAGCAGTCCCCCATCTTACTGCAAAGAGTTGGTAATTGTCCGGCAAAATGCTGAACAGTTACAGAGTTTTTTGAAAGGAGGAGTTCACGTGAATTCTAAGAAAAAAGGTATGTCTCTGCTTGGCAAGCAGAGGGCAGCAGGATGGACGTTCCTGGCTCCTGCAACTATCATGATCGCGATCATGAGCTTTTATCCAATGATACGTGCATTTATCATTTCCCTGCAGACCGGAGCCGGAGCAAATATGAGATTTGCAGATCCGATCTTCAGCAACTATAAACGTATTCTGGCAGACAAGGTATTTCAGCAGTCTATTGCAAATACATTCCTGTATCTGATCATTCAGGTGCCGATCATGCTGATACTGGCAATTCTTCTGGCACAGCTTCTGAATAACAAAGATTTGAAATTTAAGGGATTTTTCCGTACTTGTGTATTTCTTCCATGTGCGACATCCCTGGTATCCTATTCATTGATCTTCCGTTCCATGTTTGCTACAGATGGTCTGATCAACAGTATTCTGATCAAACTTGGAATCTTATCTACCGGCTATAATTTCCTGGGGAATTCCGCCAGTGCCAAGATTGTAATTATCCTTGCGCTGATCTGGAGATGGACAGGATATAATATGGTATTCTATCTGGCAGGACTTCAGAATATTGAATATTCTGTATATGAAGCAGCAAAGATTGATGGCGCCAATGGCTGGAAGACTTTCTGGAAGATTACTGTTCCGCTTCTGAAACCGACAATTATCATGACATTTATCATGTCAATTAATGGTACACTGCAGCTGTTCGATGAGTCTGTCAACCTGACAAAGGGTGGACCGGCAAACTCAACAATCACAATGTCCCACTATATTTACAATACATGTTTTATTAACGTACCAAACTTTGGATATGCAGCAGCAATGTCATTTATCATATTCATTATGGTAGCTGTACTTGCATTTATTAATTTGAAAGTAGGTGATACACGTGACTAAGAAAAACAAATCAGCCATTCAGAGAAGATTGATTCCAACCTATATTTTTCTGATCATCGTGTCATTTATTTCAGTATTCCCGTTATACTGGATGATTTCAGCTGCAACTAATACATCCACAGATGTATCACGTGGACGAATTATTCCGGGAAGCCATTTTATGGAAAACTTCCGTAATCTTACATCCCAGCAGCCACTGTGGAGAGCACTTGGAAACTCCTTCTTTTATGCAATCCTTACTACAGTGATCTGTCTTCTGATCTGCTCTATCGCAGGTTACGGATTTGAAGTTTACCATGATAAGTGGAAAGACAGAGTATTTTCAATCCTGCTTCTGGCTATGATGGTTCCGCAGGTTGCAACTATGGTTCCGTTATTCAAAATGTTCTCCAAGGCAGGACTTTTGAATACAGCAGTAGGTTTTATCCTTCCGATTATTTCCACGCCGTTTATGATCATGATGTTCCGTCAGAATGCCAGATCATTCCCGGTTGATATTATTGAAGCTGCACGTATTGACGGACTCAATGAAGTAAGGATTTTCTTCCAGATGTTCATTCCTACAATGAAATCTACATATGCAGCGGCTGCTGTTATTACCTTTATGAATGCATGGAACTCTTATCTGTGGCCAAAGGTAATCATGACAGACAACAAGGCAATGACCATGCCAATGCTGATCGCCAACCTGATCACAGGTTATGTGACAGATTATGGTATGCTGATGTGCGGTGTATTGTTCTGTTCTATTCCTACAATGATCGTATTCTTTGTATTACAGAAACAGTTTGCAGAAGGTATTACCGGAGCAGTCAAATAAAAAACTGAAAAAGAAAAATATAACTTCGACCGTCTGGAAGACATTATCAATAATCTATACAGAGAGGGCGAAAGAGAACACCCGGCAGATTATGAAAAGTAATTTTGCCGGGTGTTTTTGATGCCTGTTTGGAAATTTATAGCAAGCCTCTTAATTAATATGCATTACTGCAACTATACAGAACCATATGGTTCCGAAAAGGTAGCATTATTTTATGGAATCGATATAGTATTAATAAATTTGTGGTAGGCATAACGGAAAAAGTACGGTAAAATAGTTAGAATGCGGAAAGTATTTTTCCAAAATAAAACAAAAGGGGGAGGGCCATGTCCGAAGTAAAGAATAAGAAAAAGAAATCAAGTATTATTCAGGTCAGTATTGGTGTTCTGGCAGTTATTATGGCTATCCTTATTATCATAATGATGGGAATTGTCTCAGATATTCAGGGAACGGCCCGTATTGTAAATTATACCGGTTTAGTCAGGGGAGAGACACAGAGACTCATAAAACTGGAGCTTTCCATGCAGCAGGAAAATGAGATGATCCATGATATAAGAACTTTTATTGACGGTTTGCGAAATGGAAATGATGAATTAAATCTTGTACGTCTCAATGATGTTGATTTTCAGAATAAAATGCAGGAACTGGATGATAAATTCTCTGACCTGTATAAGAAAATTTATCTTGTGAGGTTCAAAGGAGCCAGAAACACAGATATTATTCCGGAAAGTGAGGAGTTTTTTGTGATCTGCGATGAAGCAACAGGCCTGGCTGAAAAATATTCGCAGAAAAAAGCCACATCCTTATCATTGCTTGAGAAATATATCACAGCAGATATTGTTGTGCTGATGCTGTTGATCGGATATGAATTCATCAAAGCAATACAATATGCTGCAATGAACCGCCTGCTGCAGCGAAAGGTATATCTGGATGATGCGACGGGACTTCCGAACAAAAATAAATGTGAAGAATTACTGAGTGAGGAAGAACCGGATGCAGATACCGGTGTCTGCAGTTTTGATCTTAATAATCTCCGGCGTATTAATGACAGCAGAGGTCATGAAGCCGGTGATGCCTATATCCGTAGATTTGCCATCTGCCTGCGGGCTTCCATGCCGGCAGAGCAGTTTGTGGGAAGAGCAGGTGGAGATGAGTTTCTTGCAGTTACCCATGGACTGGACAGGGAACAGATGACACAGTGCCTTGAAAAGGTGCGCAGAGATATGAGAGAGGAATCCAAAGTGTATCCGGATACTCCCCTGAGCTATGCAGCAGGCTTTGCACTGGCCGGCGATTTTCCCGGAAGTACAATGAGAGAACTGTTTAATTGCGCAGACAAAAACATGTATATCAATAAGAATCATGTAAAAAGGGAAGAAGCTGCTGCAGAAAAGCATCAGGGATATCAGCTGTTAAAGCTGCTTAATCAGCATGGCAGTAATTTCTCGGATTGTCTGTACTGTGATGCCAGGATGGATACTTATCGGGCAATCCGTTCCAGTGAGAATTTTTTCCTGGCCTCTGATGGTGCATATTCCGGTGCTGTGGAACAGATCATAGAGGAACAGATTGAAAAGTCCTGTCAGGCAGATATCCGCGAAGGGCTGCAGATTTCGGAGCTTCAAAAGAAGATGCATACGAAGGAAGACGTGCTGGAATATGAGTATAATATCGGAAAACAGGGGGCATATAACCGCCTGACACTGATTCCGGTGGACTGGGATGAGGACAAAAAGCTGCATCATTTTCTTCTGGCATTTGAAACCATCCGAAAGACTTCTGAAGGTCAGACAGGTGCAAAAGAGCAGCTTCAGCTCTATTATGAACAACTGAAACAGTCAATCCTGGAAAATGACAGCTATGTGGATGCGCTTCTGGAATTGTCAGATGTGATCTATACAGTAAATCTGACAAAGGATGTTCTGGAAAGAAGAATCGTATTGAATGGAAAAGAACAGAAGAGCCGGGAACTTTTTATGGACTACCCGCTTCCATGTTCTTATCAGGATTATTGCTGGGAATATGAGAAAAAAATTACTCAGGAAACAATTGCCGGTTACTGTATGACAGATAATTGCGAAAAGCTTCGTAAGAGGTTTGAGAACGGAGAAACCAATATGTCTGTGGAATATTGTGCCCGCGAAGATGATGGAAGTATCCGCTGGGTACAGAAAACAGTTCTTATGACCAGGATGGTGGTGTTTGATACAGAAATTCTTGCTGAGGTGCCTATGATCTATGCGATCATTCTGCTTCAGGATACCACACAGAGACATGAACGGGATGAGCAGGAACAGGCGCGCCTTCAGGCAGCATTCAATGAGATGCGTGCCGAGAGCAGGGCAAAAACGAATTTCCTCAGCCGAATGAGCCATGATATCAGGACACCTCTGAATGGTATTATTGGTCTGTTAAAGATTGACGAGACTCATTTTGAGGATAAGGAACTGATACAGGAAAATCATAAAAAGATGAAGATAGCAGCGAATTATCTGCTCTCTCTTATCAATGATGTTCTGCAGATGAGTAAAATAGAGGAAGGTCATATTGTTCTGACTCATGAATATATCTGTCTTAAAGATCTGGTCTATGAGATTGAGAGTATTATCACTCACAAGGCAGCAGATGAGGATATTCAGTGGATTTATGAGAAAAATAAGGAGAATATCCCTTATCCTTATGTCTATGGAAGCTCACTGCATCTTCGCCAGATTTTTCTGAACATCTATGGAAACTGTATTAAGTATAACCGGCCGGGAGGAAAGATCACTACGGTAATGGAGGCTGCAGATGTACATGATGGAATCTGTACATACAGATGGACGATTTCTGATACAGGTATAGGGATGAGTCCGGAGTTCCTGAGTCATATTTTTGATCCGTTCTCACAGGAAAAAACAGATGCCCGTAGTGTTTATCAGGGAACCGGTCTGGGAATGGCGATCACTAAAGGCTTGATTGAGCAGATGAATGGAAGTATTGAAGTGACAAGTCAGGTGGGAGTTGGATCTGTGTTTGTCATTATCATTCCATTTGAGATTGCCCAGGAACAGAAAAAGGATGAGGAAATTGCTGAGAAATATGATATTCGTGGATTGCATCTGCTGGCAGCCGAGGATAATGAGCTTAATGCTGAAATCATAGAAATGCTGCTGACAGATGACGGTGCGAAGGTTACAGTTGCAAAAAACGGCAGACAGGCGGTGGAGCACTTCGAAAATAATCCTCCGGGAACCTTTGATGCCATATTGATGGATGTCATGATGCCTGTTATGGATGGTATTGCAGCAACAAAAGCCATACGTGCCGTGGACAGGGCAGATGCAAAAACAATTCCGATCATTGCAATGACTGCAAATGCATTTGAGGAAGATGCAAAAAGATGTCTCGCAGCCGGTATGACCGCACATCTGGCGAAACCTTTCCAGATAGAAGATGTGGAGAAAACCATTGTGGAGTGCTGTGGAAAGTAAAAGCATTAACATTAAACATTTTAAAAGGTGCTACCTGGGGGACAGTAGGAATCAGAACCAGGTCAGCACCTTTTGTTTGTCAGACAGTCTCTTAGGATATATTTCTGGTGGGTGGTCTTTGAAAGAATGTTACAACTGTTTCATGATAAAACGATAATCTGTAGGCGTCATCTGGAAATTAGCATAAAAAACCTGGTTAAAATACTTGGTAGAAGTATAGCCTACTTTTTCTGAAATATCAGATACTTTCATGGTAGTATGGGCAAGAAGATCCTTAGCGGCTTCCATTCGGCGTTCTGTGAGAAGTTGTGAAAAGCCCATGGAAAGTTCTTTCTTGAGTAATCGGGAAATATAGGAGCTATTACGGTTTATAAATTCTGCGGCATCATTTAATCCAATTTGTTTTTCGTAGTTTTTATGTATGTATTCTATAACAGCATTGACGATTATCCCTGTGTTTCGTGTGGTGACACTGGACAGCTCCTGAATGATGTTTTTAATACAGTTGGAAAAAACAGTTCTGCTGTGTTCGCTGCAAGGTTGTTCCATACAATAGCGTGTGATCGGAGTAGTAAGGTAATTACTATCTTTAGAGTCATCCAGGAAATTTTTAAGCTGGATATGGAGGTTTAATTCTACTAGTTTGATAGCATCCTGCTGATTGAGCAGATTTTCATTCTGTATCAGTGAAAAAAAAGCATCTCCGATTTCCAGCGCATCACAAAGATTACGTGTCTGGATGGCATTGATCAGATTGGAAATGATCTCGTTAATCTCAATAATACTGGAATTGTAATCATTTATTTCTGCAAAAAATAAAATGCTGTCGTCTAGTGAAACAATATTGGAAGCTTTATAGGAAAAGCAATACTGTATCTGTTTATTGAGCTTTGGAAACTGTTGAATAGAATTGCCAAGTTCGCTGATTCCGATTGTGATAGAAGAAAAAAGTTTTTCCCTGGTATAGCAGACAAGTGAATGGGCCAGACTTTTGGCTTCAGCAATAGGATCAGCAGATGTAACAGGCATGAGAATATATACAATGTTTCCAATATAACAGGATGCAATACCCTCATAATCTTTATTGATCTTCTTAGACAGAGAATAAGAAATATAGTATTCCTGATTCTGGAGGATGTTCATCCTGTTCGTAGTGTTACACTTAACCCCAATTAAATAAAATAGATCCGGGTTTAGACCAAGTGAGAGACATTGTCGGAGCTGTTCTGGTGAAAAACTGGTAACAGGATTAATCAGCAAAGTTTCTATAAACTGTTTTTTCAAAAGACTTTGATTTTCCTTAAAAAATTTGGAAAGCATTTTTTTCTGCTTTTCCATATTTTCCTGTTCCTGAATTGCATTTATGGCTTTCTTTAGACAGGAAAGAAATACCTCACTGTTCAGTGGCTTGAGAAGGTAATCAAAAGCATCATATTTCAAAGCTGCCTGTGCATAAGAAAATTCAGAGTATCCGGAGACAAAGATGACCAGCAGTTTTAGCTGTGATTCGGATATTTTCTGAAGAAGACTAATTCCGTTTTCACAGGGCATTTGAATGTCCGAAAACAGAATATCTGGATTCTCTGTCTGAATGATGGTCCAGGCATCTGCTGTATTAGAAGCTGTCAGGATGGTATGGGATTTAAAGTCAGACTGCCGGATTATATTTTCCATGGTCTGAAGTGCAATTGATTCATCGTCAACAAGTAATATTTTCATTTCAAATTTCCTGCTTTCTCAATTGGTTTTTCTACTAGTTTCAAAGGAAGGCGGACTATGATACATGCTCCGCTGTTTTCATTATTCTGTAGGATCAGTCCATGATCTTCGCCGTAATAGAGCTTTAGTCGTTTATCAATATTGTAAATGCCATAAGAGGTGGCTGGCTTTTGCTGAAAACTTTTGGAAAAATCTTCAAGAAATTCCCGGGAAAAACCTAGACCGTTATCTTTTACACAAATCTGAAGGTTGGTACCATCGGTACTTCCAAGAATGGCAATGATACCTTTGTCAGAGATTTTTGATGTTCCGTGGATCACTGCATTTTCGATTAGAGGCTGGATGATCAGTTTGGGAATATAGTAATGGTATAGTGATTTGGGAATATCAATTAAAATGGACAGATTATCTCCGAAACGGAGCTTCTGTATATAGGTATATTCTTTTACATAATACAAAGCCTCTTCTATGGTGCTGAATGGCTTGCCTTTCAGGGACATGCGTTCAATATCTGCAAGTGCAGTCAGAGCATGATGACATTCTTCTTTTCTATTCATATCTACCAGGCCGGAAATACAATTTAAAGTATTGTAAAGAAAGTGAGGATTGATCTGTGCCTGGAGGCTCTCAATTTCAATGTTTTTTGTAAGAATTTCCTGTTCATGGATCTTTTCAGATAATGCATGGATACGTGAAAGAGTCTGATTGTATACATTGGATAACTGGGAAAATTCAATGGAACTCTCCATATGGATAAATGCATCATTATTGATCGCTTTTGTTTTATTCAGTTTTTCCATAAAATAGTCAAATTCATCTGCTATGCTCCGGGAGATAAAGCGTGTTGCTCCGATGATTGCAATCAGAGCAAGAATAGAGGGGAAAAGCAACAGGATTACAAACATCCGGGCATTTTTATAAACTAATGACTGATTAGTTATCAGCAATAATTGCAGATTATTTATGCTGGTGGAAAAAGAAGATGCTGTATATTTATACGTCTGTATATTCAGACGTTTATTTTCTACGAGCTCAAAAATGTTCTGTTCTGAAAGTTCAGTAGTATTTCTAAAAATATGATGATTATTATCAATTAAAACAAATTGGTACACGTTACTATTAAGGGAAAAGATTTTGTCAAAAACAGTAGCCTTGGGTTCTACGATTAGTGTACCAAGACGATTCTTTCCTGTAGTTTCAGTTTTTCCAGTCCATTGATAAATATTTCTACATATGTACAATTTATCTGAATCATCAGTACTCCCAAAGAGAAAAGGTAATCCGTGAAAATCATCACCTTTTTTCAGAATCTCTGTAATGTAAGTGGGAGAAAGATCGGATACCAACTGTGATGAGTAGTTGGTTGTTGAAATCAGCTTTCCGTTGTTAGTGATAAAAAATACATTATCTGAATAGTTCATGCTTAAAGAAGGATAATAGGGAGCATCGTTTAATAAAAGCTGTTGGAATTCCAGCCCATCATCCTGTGTTATATTTATAAGATTGTTCTGTGTTGCATTTTTATAGAAAAAGATACTGGAATCGGAGGTAAACTGAGAAAAATAGGATTCCAGTGATGTGAGCGCCGTATTAGAGTAGGCTGTTTGTTCATGTTCGGAGGATTCCTTCACAGAATGAAAATAAAATATGGTATCAATTGCTCCGATGGAAAGAAATGTGATTAGTAAGATAGGAATCACATAACGTGTGTATTTGATTCGAATACTGATGGGGCGAGTTATTTTTTGTTTCATACAAACCTCTTTCTTATAAATGTATCAAATTATTCTGCTTTTTTATTATAACATATGAGATTCGGAAAAAAAGAGGTGGTAAAAAATTTGGTATAGGATGTCATTATTCTGGAATCGAAAAATACTATAAATGAGAATATAATAAAGACATCAAAGAACAGGAGGTTTTTATTTATGAGAAAGAGAGTAATCAGTACCTTGTTGGCAATGGCAACAACAGCAGGTTTATTTGCCGGAAATGTATCTGCAGTGTACGCAGAAGGAAAGTCATCCGGAGATTATGAATATCAAGAGCTTGAGGATGCCGAGATTACATATTATAATTATTCTGTAGAAGGAAAAGAACTGTATGAGAAGGAAATCGCTGCTTACAATGAAGTTCATCCGAACGTGAAAATTAATCTTGAACTTGTTGGCGGCGGTACAGACTGGCGTTCTACATTAAAGGCTGAAATTTCAAGTGGTCAGGCACCGGATCTTGTGGTTATGGAAGGTGCATCAGATTTTGATACATTTGGCGATATGATTGAAGATCTTAGTGACCAGCCATGGGTGGAGCATATATATGAAAACAATGTCAGTGACTGTAAAGTTGGGGATGCAATAGTTGGTGCACCATCAGGTGTAGTGTGCTATGGTCTGCTGTATAACAAAGCTGTTTTTGAGGCTTGTGGCATTGATGGTTCTACATTAAAGAGTTACGATGATATTGATGCAGCTTTTGGCAAAGTTCAGGATGCTATTGATGCAGGAGAACTTGCAGATCAGTTCCCAGATCTTGAAGCGGTTGTTTCACTTCCGGCGGCAGAATCATGGGTACTTGCAAATCATGGTGCAAATCCGGCAATTCAGGCAGAGTTTGGAACTGCATTTGAAACTTACGAAGCGAAGTCTCTTGACTTTAAATATGCAGATGCATTAAAGGACTATATTGATCTGATGGTAAAATATTCTCCTGATGCAGACAAACCAGAAGCATTGGTTGGAGTTGATTATGATAGTGCAATGGGCGGTTCCTTCTGTATTGGAAAAACAGCTGTTATTCAGATGGGACAGTGGGTTGCTCCTGTAATCGATGAAATTGATCCGGAGCTTCGTGAGAACATTGGCGTTCTTCCAATGCCTTTAAAGGGAGTGGACGAAGATAATATCTGTTATGGTATTGCTTCCTATTTTGTTGTCAACAAGAATTCAGATGATGCAAAAAAAGCTGCTGCAAAAGATTTTGTAAATTGGCTGCTTATGTCTGATGAAGGAAAAGCATTAATTACTTCTAATATCAGTCTTCCATTTGATAATTTTGCAGATTTTCCATCTGAAAACGTAATCAGTCTTGCATGTGAACCATATGCAAAAGAAGGAAATACTTTCTCATTAGTATTTGGTGGTTATCCAGATGGTTGGTCTGATTTATTAGGCGCTGGAATCCAGAGCTATATTGCCGGGGAAAAAGAGTGGGATGCTGTTGTTGAAGAAGCAAAAGCAAACTGGGCAGAAATGAGATAAAGAAAAGTTTCAGGACAGCCGGAAAACACTCTGGCTGTCCTTTTATGGAGGAAATGATATGCGTAAATCGAAAAAAATATTCTGGCTTTTTCTTGCTCCCTGTTTGATTACTTTTTGTATTGCTGTTGTAATTCCTACAATAACAGGTATTTATTATTCTTTTACAGACTGGGACGGACTCCATTCAAATTGTGATTTTGTTTTTCTGGACAATTACATCAGTGCATTTCATGATATTTACTTTCAAAATGCTTTTGTTTTTACTTTTAAATTTGTAATTATAACAGTGATAGCGGTAAATGCGGTTGCATTTGCAACTGCTATGTTGGTAACTCAGAATATAAAGGGAAAAAATTTATTTAGAAGTATTTTCTTTATGCCTAATCTGGTAGGTGGTGTGCTGGTAGGATTTGCATGGCAGTTTATTTTTTGTGATGTATTTGACAGTATTGGAGAGCTTCTTGGAATTAACTGGCTTTGTGATTGGCTTTCTACTAAGTCTACAGGTTTTTGGGGTTTGGTTATTCTTGTTGTATGGCAGATGAGCGGATATATGATGCTGATCTACATTGCACAGATACAGAATATTCCGGAAAATTTGTTGGAGTCTGCGAGAATTGATGGTGCAAGTTCTTTTCAGTGTTTCTGGAAAATTAAGCTTCCATTGATGATGCCTGCTTTTACTATTGGACTTTTCCTTACTCTTACAAATTGTTTCAAACTGTATGACCAGAATCTGACTTTAACTGGAGGTGGCCCGGCGAAATCTACAGAAATGCTTACTATGGATATTTGTAATACAGCATTTTCAAGAAACATGTATGGAATGGCACAGGCAAAAGGAATTATCTTCCTTGTTGTAGTTGCACTTATTACAGTAAGCCAGCTGATGTTTACCAAATCTAAGGAGGTGGAGATGTAATGCAGAGGAAAAAAATAATCTCTAAAACAGTGATTATCTTGTGTTGTATTATACTGGCAGCATTTTTTATCTTCCCGATTTTATTATTGTTTATTAACTCATTTAAATCTTTAAAAGAAATTTATATTAGTGTTCTCCAGCTTCCTAAGACACTGAATTTGGACAATTATATTTCAGCGTTCAAAGAACTGGATTACCTGAATGCCATCAAAAATTCCCTGATCATAACCTGTACGGTAACGGTTGCAAACGTGATCTGCTGTTCTATGGCAGCGTGGGTACTGGTACGATATAAGACAAAAACAAGCAAACTGATATTTACCATTTTTTCTGTTGCAGTGCTTGTTCCATTTCAGTGTGTTATGCTTCCATTACTGGCAGAAATGGGAAAATTAAATATGATTAATATGCCAGGACTGATGCTTGTAAATCTTGGATTTGGTTCTTCTATGTCGATCATTTTGTTCCATGGATTTATGAAAAATGTTCCGGTAGAGTTAGAAGAGGCTGCGTCAATTGATGGTGCCAGCCAGCCAAGAATATTCTTTACAATTGTGTTGCCCCTGATTAAGGGAATTGCAGTAACCGTTGCAATCTTGAATGTTATGTCTCTTTGGAATGATTATTTACTCCCATCGTTGACAATCAACCGAAGTGGAACGCAAACTCTTCCTCTTCGGACTTATCTGTTCTTTGGTGCTTACACAAAGAAATGGAATCTTGGTTCTGCGGCGCTTGTTATGGCAATTATTCCGGTAATTATTTTTTATGTTCTTTGTCAGAAGCACATTATTAAAGGTGTAACTGAGGGAGCGGTGAAAGGTTAAGTTTTACTGGCTGTGATGAATAGTGACGGTTAATACGGAAAAAGGAGATAGAAAATATGTGTTGGACTGTAAATGAAATAAAAAAAGGTGTTTGGCATGTTGATGAGAGTGGATTGAATGCCATGTATGTAGTAAAGGGTAGTAAAATGTCTGCAGTAATTGATGCAGGAACTGGAATCGGTGATTTTAAGGGGCTGGTAGAGTCTTTGGTAGACAATCCCTATGTTGTGCTGATTACTCATGGACATGTAGACCATGCTGGCGGATGTGGTCAGTTTATAGAGGCTTATATTAATGAAAGAGATTATCAGGCTGCGCTGAATATAAAGGTAGAAGATCGAGAAAGATATTTAAAGAATATGGAAAGTGCCGGTGCTGTTGCACCTGGAAGCTTGAGTATTGCGGAAGAACTAAAAAATGATAAGAAACCAGAGTTTCGTTTTATGAAAGAAGGAGACATTTTTGACCTTGGAGATAAAAAGCTGGTTATATATGAGATGACAGGACATACGGCTGGATCTGTATGTATTCTGGATGAAGAGGATAGAATTTTGTTTTCCGGTGACAGTGTAAATGATTTGGAACTGATCTGTGCTCCGGCCAAGGATCGAGAGGCTTTACTGAAGGAATGGTATGAAGCTGGAAAAAGAATTTTTGCAAGAAAAGATTCATTTGACATCTGTGGCGGTGGGCATTGTCTGATTCCAATTGAAAAAGCAGAAGAAACACTGACATGTGGGGAAATGATTTTATCTGGTGAATTACAGGCAAAAGTTGAAAAGGTTCATTTTTTCCATGCACCGTTTTATAAGTATAAAGACAGTCGACTTTATAATGGAGATTTTGCAGCATTGCATTCAGAGGATAAATAAAGAGAATTTGAAGCTATTACGTGAGGTGAGGTAATAGTACTGTTTCAAGTGAACTCTAACGGTATGACTAAAAAATTGTATATTGTAAGTATAAAAACACGAAAAATGTCCTTGGTAGCTAACCTGGGACATTTTTCTGTATGTGGAGATGGAATGTCTATGATGTAGTGCGAAGATGAGAAATTGAGTTAAAAACGTGAAAATATTATGAATAAAGGCTCATAAAACGTGAAAAATAAATTGACAAATCCTCATAAAACGTGATAACTTTGAAAAAAGGAGGGGGTTTTATGTATTTAAAAAGAAAGATAGATGAGTACCTGCTGGAGTGGAAAAAAAATGAAGAAAGACTTCCGTTAATTATAAAAGGTGCAAGGCAGATTGGAAAAACGGAATCTATTAATCATTTTGCAGAACAAAATTACAGTAATATTGTGAGTATTAATTTTGTTCTGGAACCTAAATATAAAACAATATTAAGTGACGGATATGCTGTTGAAGATATTATAAAAAATATTTCTATGATAGATACATCAAAAAGATTTATAGCAGGTGACACTGTGATTATTTTTGATGAATTACAGGAGTTTCCGGATATTGCAACTGCTCTGAAGTCATTCAGGATAGATGGAAGATTTGATGTCATATGCAGTGGTTCTTTGCTTGGAATCAATTACAGAAAAATTCATAGTAACAGTGTGGGATATAAAACAGATTATGAAATGTTTTCGATGGATTTTGAAGAATTTCTGTGGGCAAAAGGATACTCAGAGAAGCACATTGAAGATATCCTGAAACATATGCAGACAGGAACTCCATTTTCAGAAACCGAATTATCAGTTTATAAGAAATTGTTTTTGGAATATTGTGTACTTGGCGGTATGCCTGCAGTAGTAAAAGTATATATTGAAAAAAATCTTTTTACAGATACTCTGGAAATCCAGAGACAGATCCAGATGGATTACGAAGAGGATATCAGAAAATACGCTGAAGGTCTGGATCAGACTAAAATTGTAAGTGTCTATCGGAACGTACCTGTACAGCTTGCAAAAGAAAATAAAAAATTTCAATTAAGTAAAATAGACAAAAAAGCCAGAAGTCGAGAATATATGGGATGTATAACCTGGCTCGAAGATGCAGGTGTGATTTCTGTATGCTATTGTCTGCAGTATCCGGAGCTCCCATTAAAGGGAAATCATGATGACTCAAAATTCAAAATCTATTATCCAGATACAGGATTGCTGATTGCTTCATTAGATGAGGAAGCACAAGAAGACCTTCGGGCGAATAAAAATCTTGGAGTATACAAAGGTGCTTTATATGAAAATTTTGTAGCAGAGGCGTTTGTGAAACAGGGGCTTGGACTATATTACTATAAAAAAGAAAATGCTACCTTGGAAGAAGATTTTTTTGTAAGAACAAAGGATGAGTTGGTTCCGGTAGAAGTGAAGGCGAACAGGAACCGGTCTAAGTCATTGAGGCAATTGATATCCGGTGATTCTTATGGAGATATTCATTGGGGAATAAAACTTGCAGACAGTAATGTTGGAATAGAAGACGGGATTTATACATTTCCATATTTCTGTACGTTCTTATTAAAACGATATCTCAGGGGAAAATGATAGCTATGTGGAGGAGAATAATACAGTAAAAAAATATTGATTCACGCAGAAACAGATAGTAAGTTGACTCTTGCTCCGATAAAAATATAAAAATAAATAGTTTTTGGATTGAAATCCTAAAACTATTTATTTTTGTATCTATTTTGGAATATAATTAGTAAAAAAGAAGGGAGCATTATTATGATTATAGAAAGAAAAGAATATTTAGAAAAACTGATAGCCTGGAAAGATAAGCAGTTGATTAAAATTGTTACAGGTGTACGACGTTGTGGAAAATCTATGCTTCTGGAAATTTATCGCAATTATTTAAAAGAGCATGGGATTGAGGAAGAACAGATTATTTCTATTAATTTTGAATAACTGCGCGTCGCATTCTCGTTACTTCAGCCTGCAAATAAAAAGTCAATACTAAAATTGAAGAAAGTCAAAAAACTTTACAGGTTAAAAATTAGGCATTAAAATAAGGCCACCACAACCAGTGCTGGTCTGAAAGTAAAAGTTTTGAATTAGCTTGGATCAGGAAAAACAGAAAGATATTCTTTCACTCGTCCATAGTATATTCTGAGAAATTTATTAGCACCTGCAGTCATATAAACATAGTAAGGCTTACCCTGGGTGCGTTTTCTGTCCATGAATTGATATACAGGATCATCCTGAGGCATGGTTTTGATAAGAACATCCATTACTTGAAAAAGAGTCTTTCTTAAATTTGAAGATCCACATTTGGATGTTGGGACGCTTTTTTGTGCATAGGAACCAGATTCGTTTACCCCAGGATCAACTCCGGCGAATGCAGTAAGGGCTCCTTTATGCGTGAATCTGGTTATATCACCGATCTCAGCCATAAGCTGTGGACCAATCCCTTTAAACTGCATGACAATTGAGTATTCAGGAAGCTTTGAGGCAGTCTCATTCATGAGAGTGCGTATTGTTTCGACAGTAACGGAAGTACTGTTGAGCTGATCGATAGCTTGTCTGATGATATGTTTGGTTATTTCATTCTTAGGAAATACTGGAACAAGTTCCTTTGTTTTGGTGTAAATTTCTTCCGCTTTTGATTTATTGAAGGCATATTTTTTGCGCTTGCACCAGTTCTGATAATGTTCAACAAAAGCGTTTAGAGACATTTTACGAATGCAATCTACATGCCAGTATGTAGAGACAAAATCAACCCATTTCTGGGAACCATCACTGCGGGTGGGACTATTGAAATAAGTATTTGCATTTGGATAGGTCTGGTCAATGAGGCCAATAAGATTATTTTTCATAGCCGTTTTTTGTTTCACATAGAAATGGAACTGACGATTCATGACCTTTAGCTGAGCGCGTAATTCATCTGTAATACTATACGGTTCAAGACTTTGCCATTTGTCAAGAGCGTAGCGGGCAATCTTGACAGAATCAGCTTTGTCGGACTTGATTTTGCGAAGAGAATCGTTATTAAAATCTTTGACCAACTTGGGATTAACAGCACTGACAAAGAGATCTGCTGCTGAAAGCTGGTGAGCAATTGCTTCGTAGTAGCGGCCGGTATGTTCCATTACAACCCGGGATTCACCTTCGATAGAATGAATAAGTTTAATAAGTGAATGGATATCACTGGATGTGTGCTTAATCTCAAAAGGAGAGGATACAATCTCCCCAAATGGTCTCAGAATTGTAACCATACTTTTACCTTTTGAAACATCGATACCTACTGCGTTCATAAATTTATCACTCCTTAAAAAATATTACAATGGATAAATACCAGTTTTACTCATTACCTGTTCAAACTACTGTGTGTGACACGAATGCACCTAATGTGATTCAACCTGCATAAAACGAACACTGTGAATGAGGAGCCGGTTATCAGTCTAAAGTACGGACGCGAGGTCCAAGTGATGAAGTCGATATACCATTGCATCCTACATTCTAACAGTTTAAGTAATGAG
>OLQJ01000506.1_pt1 | contig 21778 bp, 19 predicted proteins | sample 1673231 | NCBI WGS metagenome assembly OLQJ01 (sample SAMEA3136769, study PRJEB25190) | human gut metagenome | biome: human gut; feature: human-associated habitat; material: faeces | place: Austria | collected 2013
TGAAAGACCAGTCCGTAAAGGTAAAAGCGGCAGTCAGTACCAGACGAGGAAAAGGGGAGTATTGCTGTGGCTCTGCACCGTATGGGTATCGAATCAATCCTGAAAGTAAGAAAGAACTGGTGATTGTAGAGGACGAAGCGGAAGTGATTCGCAGAGTATTTGAACTGACCAATCAGCGATATTCCAAGATGGAGATTTGTAAGTTATTCAATGAAGAGGGTGTATTGACTCCCTTGCAGTCTATGAGCAGACGACAGAAATCAGACAGCAAGAAAGCTGCATCAAGAGGATTGCAGTGGACGAGTGATATGATACGGAAGATTGTGGATGATAAGACTTATATAGGCTGTATGGTCTATGGAAAGACAAAGATTCCAGATCCCGGAACAGGGAAAGAAGTACCAGTGCCGAGAAATCAGTGGAAAGTGATGGAAAACCATCACGAGCCGATCGTATCAAAAGAGGTCTTTGAGAAAGCACAGTCTCTGCAGATCAGATACACCAAGAAAAGCAAATTTGACAGGGAAACAACACTATTAGGTGGCTATGTAAAATGCGGGAATTGTCGCAGAAGTCTGACTTCAAGCAGTCCTGTTCATGGTCATATCCTTTATAGCTGTGCTTACAGTAAAGGAAAAGAAGATACAGGGTGTTTTGCCGGGAAAGCGGATAACAAAATGCTGGAGCATATCGTGCTGGCAGAAATAAAGGCTTACTTACGTCAGAATATCAGCCAAGAACAGATGCAGCAATCCATGAGAAAACAGCATGAGGACAGTATAGAAGCCTATAAGACGGAAAGTGCAGATTGTGAAAAGTGTCAAGAACAAATAAAAATCCAGAACCGCCAGAACTACGAGAAGTATCACGAGGGACAGATGAACCAGAACCAGTTTATGGAAGCCAAGAAGCAGTTGGAAGAAGAAAGAGAACGACTGCAGAAACGTGTACAGGAACTGGATGAGTTGATAAACGACGAGAAAGAAATCCTGATGAAAAAGAATATTCCGGTGGAGCAAATGTTGAAGTATTTAGGCTATGAGAAGCTGACACGAGAGATGCTGGAAGAATATGTGCAGGGAATATATGTGTATGATGACGGGAGAGTGGAGGTGGAGTGGAAATCACTGACTTGATTTGTAGCAATAATGTAACGTCCACTACTACTGAACTTGTAGCAATGACGTTACATCCTCCCTGCTGATTTTGTGACAACAATATAACGTCCTCTGTTCCCAAACAACGGTTTTATGGGAAAAATCGAGGAAAAAAGGTCAAAAAGTTTGTAGCAATGACTTGACATCCTCGGGGATTTTATGTACAGCCAAAAGTCTCCCTCATATGTGAAAGTTAAATGTTGTGGTAGAGAGTGGAGCGAAGTTTATATTAAAACTCCTAAACAAATGTTAGACTTAAAAGTAAACTTGTGCTTGAATTAGTTTAAACGTTCGTTATAATTAAAATTAGATAATAAAAACGTAAGGAGAAGACTAATGATAGTAGATGAAATGAAAGTCGATAAAGTTCAAACAGGAAAGAGAATTAAAAAGTTAATGGACGAAAAAGGAGATACGGTATTGACTTTATCTCAAATAACAGGGCTATCAAAAAGTGCGATTCGAAATTATATAAATGGGAAAAATCCACCAAGCTTGAAAAATTTAGGGGTTATAGCAGATATTTATAGTGTAAATATCTCTGAAATTGTTGTTTACAGGAAGGAAAAATAAGATGGAAGAATCACAGCAAATGATGATAAAAGAAGGTATTATAGAATATATGAAAACTAAAGCAGGGGTGGAAAGAACTGTTGATGAAATAAAATTATATGTAGAGCAACATAAGGTGAGAATAGATAAAGGTTCAAGTGCGCTTAGAAATGCATTATTTAGCTTAAAGAAGGAAAATCCTGCTTTAATTAATGTGAGAAGGGGCGTATATATATGGAAAGAAGAGAATGTGAAAGAAAAGGATAATACTGTTTCAAAATATGATTTTTCTGATTTTATCACTATTTCAAATTTAAGAAAGCGAGAAAATAATTTGGTGATAAGTATTTTTCAAGATGGTACATTTTCGTTGAATTCAAGTTTATTGCAGTATTTACCTGAAAGAAAAGTTGAAATTAAATTGAAACAAGACTGTTCACAATTAGCAATTATCAAAAAAGGAAATATGAAGATAGATTTGGGAAAAAATGGAAGAATAAAAAATTATGACATTGTAAAAAGATTAGAAAAACAGAAGAAGAAATTTCCGATATACTATGTTGGAAGTTGGGATGAACAAGAGGAAATATGGATTGGGAATCTTACCACTAATAACCCCAATAAAAGAAATGTTCGTAGAAAGAAAAATATTAAATAATCAGCGCATTGAGTCTGAAAGTAGTTTATGGGTTATCTCAGTAGATTGAAAAAAAGTATGTGATGTTATGGCAATAAGATTAGTAGAATATTTGAGAAGTCTGGTACGAGAGCTTGCAAAATTGCCGGATGAGACTGAGTGGGTAGAATTTAAATGTAATAACAAGCAGCCACAAATGATAGGTGAATATATTTCAGCTCTTAGTAATGTAGCTGTGTTGTGAACAGAGTTTGTCAAGTAAAGTGTGTAAATTTTTATTTTTTGGCGGTCATTTTTTGACCGCTATTTTGCATCTACTAATCAAAAGGAAGTTCCTCACCATTGCGATAAGCTTTATATAGAAGCAACATATCGTGCTCTTTGAGATACTGATAGCAGGTAAGAAGTTCATTCATGAGCGTTATCCATTGTTATTTCACCTGAATTATGTTCCTGTTCTTCAAAATAGTCATAATATTTACTCATAAAAATCCTTCTGAATTCCATTAGAAATTTTCGTATTTCAGTATCCGTGCTTGAATTTAATCGTCCATGGAGAGCTGGTTTCTTACTATAGCCCAATTCGAAACTAATCGACCATTTCGCTTTTTGTAAAGCTCCGTAATTCGCAAATATAATGCTTTCATTACCGAATCCTAATTTTGGAAAGAGCCTTTCTTGGTTACTTTCCGAAAACTGGAGTTGATCGATTCTATGGCGTTTGTGCAATGTATTGTGGTAAAAGATTTTAGAAATTATATTGAGATGGGAACTTATCTGGAACAGATTTTTCCATTTCTTGGAGTACGATTCATTTCTATTTCAGACCAATATGATTCTAAAGATTATAAAGGAAAGAGTTCGGACAGCGAAGTACAGTTTAAAGGACTGATTGCAGATTTTTATGTGAAAGACCAGTCCGTAAAGGTAAAAGCGGCAGTCAGCACTAGACGTGGAAAAGGCGAGGATTGCTGTGGTTCTGCACCTTATGGGTATTGAATTAGTCTTGAAAATAAGAAAGAACTGGTGATTGTAGAGGACGAAGCGAAAGTAATCCGCAGAGTATTTGAACTGACCAACCAGCGGTATTCCAAGATGGAAATTTGCAAGTTATTCAATGAAGAGGGGGTACTGACTCCCTTGCAGTCCATGAGTAGACGACAGAAATCAGACAGCAAGAAAGCTACATCAAGAGGATTGCAGTGGACGAGTGATATGATACGGAAGATTGTAGATGATAAGACTTATATAGGCTGTATGGTCTATGGAAAGACCAAGATTCCAAATCCCGGAACAGGGAAAGAAGTAGCAGTGCCGAGAAATCAGTGGAAAGTGATGGAAAATCACCATGAGCCGATCGTATCAAAAGAAGTTTTTGAAAAAGCACAGTCCCTGCAGATCAGATACACAAAGAAAAGTAAATTTGACAGGGAAACAACACTGTTAGGTGGCTATGTGAAGTGTGGAAATTGTCGCAGAAGTCTGACTTCAAGCAGTCCGGTTCATGGTCATATCCTTTATAGCTGCGCTTACAGTAAAGGAAAAGAAGATACAGGTTGTTTTGCCGGAAAAGCGGATAATAAAATGCTGGAGCATATCGTGCTGGCAGAAATAAAGGCATATTTGCGTCAGAATGTCAGTCAGGAACAAATGCAGCAATCTATGAGAAAACAGCATAAAGACAGCATAGAAGCCTATGAGCTGGAAAGTGCGGACTGTGAAAAACGTCAGGAGTAGATAAAGATTCAGAACCGTCAGAACTATGAGAAGTATCATGAAGGCCAAATGGATCAGAAACAGTTCATGGAAGCGAAGATGCAGTTAGAAGAAAGAGAACGACTGCAGAAACGTGTACAGGAACTGGATGAGTTGATAAATGACGAGAAAGAAATCCTGATGAAAAAGAATGTTCTGGTGGAGCTGATGTTGAAGTATTTAGGATATGAAAAGCTGACGCGAGAGATGCTGGAAGAATATGTGTAGGGGATATATGTGTATGATGATGGGAGAGTGGAGGTGGAGTGGAAAAATAGTTATTAAATATAGAAGGATTTGATTGCTCTTTAAAGTTATATAAGATAAAATATTGTGTATAAAATTGGAAATATGCCATACATTATAGAATTTGATGGTTGAATGAGGGCGAGTAAATGGAAGATACTACACTTAAAAAAAAGGATATTGAAGAATTAGAAAAGTTAGTAAAAATAGCTGAAGAACAAGGGAATAATATTAATCTGAATCTAGTATATATGATAATAGATTCGGAAAAAATAAATTTTGCAGAAGTAATGAAATATTTTGAAAATAGAGGAATTACAATGATAGAAGGGGATGTTGAACCAGATATTACGGCATATTCATGTGAAGGTGAACGGATTAGACCTTTTGATCCTTCTAAAATAAGCATTACCATGAAACCTATGACGTTGGATGCATTAATAAAGAGAATACAAAATGAAGAAATTGAATTTGATACATCGTTTCAAAGAAAAGCTGGATTGTGGAGTAAAAGACAAAAAAGCCAATTGCTGGAGTCGATTTTTTTGCGAATTCCTTTGCCGGCATTTTATTTTGATGCTACTGATGAGGATGAGTGGTTAATTATTGATGGTTTACAGCGAGTATCAACTTTAAAAGAATTTGTTGTAGATAAAAGCTTAAAGTTACAAGAATTAGAATTTTTCCCGGAATTGAATGGTTGTAATTATGATAAATTACCAAGAATGTTTCAAAGGAGAATAGATGAAACGGTCATCAATGTTTATCTAGTTAATCCATCTACACCAGAAAATGTGAAATTTAATATTTTTAAGAGAATTAACACAGGAGGGTTGACACTTGAACCGCAGGAAATAAGAAATGCTTTATTTCAAGGTCAAGCAACAAAATTTTTACAAGAGTGTTCCAAATTAGAGTGTTTTATTAAGGCAACCGCAGGAAGCATAAAAAGCGAAAGAATGTTGGACAGAGAATTTGTCCTTAGATATGTTTCATTTTGTTATTTGGATTTACAATTATATAATGGAAATATAGATGAGTTCTTAAATGAAGGAATGAAATTTCTTAATCATGCTGACGAAATGTATATTAGAGAAATTAAGAATGAGTTTACCTTTGTTATGAAGGCTATGTTTGCAGTAATGGGAAATAACAGTTTTAGAAAAATATGTGAGGATGGAAGGCGAAGACCAATTAATAAGGTGATCTTTGAGTCATGGTGTTATGTATTTAAAACACTGACACCAGAGGCAGTAGGACTATTAGAAAAGAAAAAAGAAAAAGTGCAAAAAGAATATATGCAGTTATGTGCCTCTCAAGAGTATTTATATTTATTAAAAGTTCCAGATAAAAAAGCATTATACGCACGTATCAGAGCAGTTGATGAATTAATCCATAAATTTATTTAAAGAGGAATTAGAATGATTGAAAAAATTTCATTAAAAAACTTTAAATGTTTTGAAAAAATTGATGTTACATGTCGGGAATTGAATTTATTTACAGGTATTAATGGCATGGGAAAATCGACATTGATTCAGGCATTATTATTATTGCGGCAAACATATGAAAAAAATAATTGTTTGGAAAATCAGCGTTTAATCCTTAATGGATCATATGTCGAACTGGGTACTCAGACTGATATTATGTATTGGTTTAGAAAAGATGATGTGCTTTCTATAGAAGTAGAGGAAAATGATCATAAATGGATGTGTCAGTATGATAAAGTTGGAAATTTGATTTCAGAAAGTCAGGAACCTTTATCTGAAAGAGATTCATTTCTTACAAAAAAATTTGAGTATATATCGGCAGAAAGATTAGGACCTCGCCGTTATTATGACACGATAGAAAATGAAAACTCTTTGCATTCGGAAATTGGAGTGAAAGGTGAAAAAACCGCAGTATGCTTGTATGAGAAAGGGAGTGATGTAAAAGTTTATCCAAATATGAAGCATAGTTCAGAAACAAGTGAACGACTTGAATTGCAGATAAATGCGTGGTTATCAGAAATCTCGCCAAACATAAAGGTAAATGTAATTCCTTATTTAGATGTGAATTTAATGGGAGTGAGATATTCGACAAGTAACAGTTTAGGAGAAGAGTCTACAAATGCATTAAACATGGGATTTGGAGTTTCATATTCGTTACCTATTATTGTTGCATTATTAAGTGCAAAGGAGGGAGACATACTTGTGCTTGAGAATCCAGAAGCACATTTACATCCACGTGGTCAGAGAAAAATTGGTGAATTAGTTGCTTTAGCTGCTGCTAATGGTGTCCAAATTTTTATGGAAACACATAGCGATCATGTTTTAAATGGAATTCGATTAAGTGTTCGCAATAAAAAAATATCATCTGATAAGGTAAAAATAAACTATTTTTATGAATATTTATCAGAAGAAGGAATTCAAAAACATGAAAAAACATCTCCGGAGATTTTAGAAGATGGCAGTTTATCGAATTGGCCGGAGGGATTTTTTGATGAGTGGGATAAAGCAATTGATGAATTATTTTAAGAGGAATATAAATGGTATTTAATGAGATTTCTTTGAAACAACAGGTTGCAAAATTACCATTAACTGAGCAATTTTCGGGCTTTTTAAAAGTGTGTCAAGAATTGAAACATAGGAATAAGGACAATGACTTCTATTATACGGATGAATTAATGACAGAAGAAATTGCTAATGAATATACGATACATGATTGGTTGAAAGATCGAAATGTGCCTCAAAAAGATAAGCAGTTTTTTAGATCTCTGATTCAGAGAGGACATAGAATAGAAACAAGAGATTTCCTTGAGAGTGAACTGATTGTAGAATTAGAAAATGAAGGTTCTATTTCTGCTAAGGGTGCTTTAATGGCATATGAATGGGATAGCTACATAGTTAGTTTGTTATCATCTGAATTATGGGAAAAGGAATGGATGGAGGGAAAATATGTATCCATTAATGACGAAGAAGATGAAGCAGTCAAAGTAAGAAATTGTGGGATTTTGGATCATGTAGATCAATTGATTACAAGTGAAAGGGAACGACAGTCATTAATTATTTCTTCAGGAGCTGAGCTATGGGAAAAAAGAGAACAATTATATCCACATTTAATTTTTTGCAAAGAGGTGAAAAGGCAATTAGAAGAAGCTCGTGTTTCAATACAAATTCAAACTATCATGAAAAGAATTCAGATTTTAGAGGATTATTTCGCAACATATGAAGGAGTGTTTGATAAAAATGAAGTTGGTTTTGGATGCAGGACAGAATCCGAGTTGGTGAAGAAAGATAAAGAATTAAATGAGTATAGAAAATTTGTAACACCATATGGAAAAGAAGAATATTTTTATTGGCATATAAGTTTTCCGGGAAATTATCCAGGCAGAATACATTTTTTACCAGACCCGGAACATAGAGTGGGGATTGTTGGATATATAGGAAAGCATTTGCCAACCTCCAAATTTTCGACCATTTAATGTAGCAATTATGTTACATCCTCCCCACCTATTTTGTGACAATTATATAACGTTCTCTATACAGAAATATGCGGTTTTAAGCCATTTTCGTGGCAAAAAAGCCGCATATTTTTTGTAGCAATGACTTGACATCCTCGGGACGTCTTTGCGTAGCGGATAGCTTGTCTGATTAAACGAAAGTAATTGCATATAAGTATGGAAAAATTGTTGAAAAGAATAACGAAACGATGTAACATTATTGAATAATAATAAACGCATATAATAAAACTGAACATTAAAATACTCAAATTAAACAAAGGGGAAAGAATGAGAATGCATATTCCGCTTAAACTGTGCACTCGTTCCAAATCAACGGATCAATGTTCCGGAATAAACTGATTAAATGGTCTGGATAAGTATGTGTCAGCAGAACAACTCTTTGTTCTGCTTGATTATCTGCATATTGCGAAGCTAAACGGCCGGATTTGCGGAGCAAAACGGCCGCATTCCGTTTCTGAACAGCCGAAGTTCTACCAGTCTATGTAATCCAATCCTTATAATGATAGTAGCCATCCCAGTGATGGTGAATAGATCATTTTAAGGAGGATAATGTATGCAGTTAGATTACAAGGACATCATTATCAAACACTACGCGCTATCAATGTCTGGTAGCGAAATAGCACGTCAGACTGGTTTCAGCAAGTCTGGTGTCAATGACTTCTTGAGAGCATTCAAGAAGTGCGAAGATCTGAACTTTCCATTACCAGCAGGTATTACTAACTATGGTATTGCCCTAAAAGTGTATGGATCTGTACCAGGAGCAGGAGGTCGAAATGAGAACATCGAGCTACCTGATTATGAAGAGGCTGCCAAGCTTATGGCGACACGTAAAAACATGACACTCGTGTTTCTTTGGAATCGCTATAAGAAAAAGTGTGAAAAAGAAGGTGCCCGCTTCTATCAGTACAGTCAGTATTGTGAACTCTACAACAAGTGGTGTGAAGAGAATTACGAGACAGTCCACTTTAATGCCGTTATCGCACAAAAAATGGAAGTTGATTTTGCCGGTCAGACTTTCTCAATGACAGATCCTCTTACCGGTGAGATCATGGTCATCGTCGTATTTGTAGCTATCCTTCCTTATTCACAGTATATCTATGCAGAAGGAATGCTCTCAACGAAGGAACCACAGTGGATTGAGGTCAACAATCACGCACTGGATTACTTTGGTGGAGTTCCTGCTTTAGTAGTCTGTGATAACTGTAAACAGGCCGTTATCGTTAATCAGGACTGGATCGAGCCGGAACTGAACAAGGATTATGCTGACTGGGCTGATCATTATGGCACCGTTATTCTTCCTGCGAAGGTCCGTAAGCCGAAATTCAAAAGTTCTGTAGAAAACGCAGTAGGCATTCTCGAGAAAGGCTTCTTCCACAAACTTGAAGAACGTCAGTATTTCTCACTGGAACAGTTTAATAGGGACCTTTGGAAGGAACTGGAAGCTCTTAATAAAGAACCATTCAAGAAGAAAGAACACAATAGATACTACTATTGGGAAGAGGAGAAACTTGAATTGATGCCGCTTCTCTCCATGCATTATGAGTACATGGAGAGAAAGACGGCGAAGGTATCAAGCGACTTCCACGTACGCTTTGACAATGCTTATTATAGCGTAGACAAAGCATTTTTGCACAAGAAAGTATCTATTAAGGCTTCTTCAACTGTTGTTCGTATTTATTCCCTTGCCGGAGAGTTTCTTTGTGAATGGCCCAGAGCTACCCGTAAAGGGCAGTGGTCAACCAATCCTGAACATCTGCCAGATAACTATAAAGGATTCACTCAGTGGAATGGTCCTTATTTTATCCAGAAAGCGCAACTCATTGGTAAGAATACAGAGACTGTTATCCGGACTATCCTCAAATCCAGACCATACGAAGTACAGACCTATCGTATGTGCCTGGGTATCCTGAACTTTACAAAGAAATACAGCAATAAGACTCTGGAAGAGTGCTGTAAGCAGGCGATTGCTCTGAATAAGCAGAAATATACCTTTATCAAAAATACGATATCTGTTGTAGCAGATGATCTCGGAGTGGCAGGCTATCGTCATTCTACATCGGCAAAGAAAGAATCGGTACGCGGAGGGTATGTAATGCCGCCGGAAGCTTCCAGTATCGACACTCTTTTATCACGTAGCAAGGCTCTTGCTGATCAGATTAGAGAGGAGGTCGATAAATAATGCTTACGGGGACTGCACTGATAAATGAACTCGTTGATGAACTGAACGAACTTAAACTTTCAACTATGGCAGCTACATTGGATGATCTGTATCACAAACCCGGATTCTTGGAAATGGATCGACTTACGCTTATTGCAGAACTAATCGGACCACAGTTTCAGGAAAAGATCAACACAACATTAAAGAATCGTTTAACAGCAGCACATCTGAAGGGCTCACCTGAAGAATTGTCAGACTGTGTGGACTCTGACAAGCGGGAGTATCTGCCTGCTGGTATAACAGAGGTTCTTTCCTCTTTTGACTTTATTGAAAGAGGTTACAATCTCTGTATTCTCGGAGAATCAGATGCCGGAAAGTCTTACCTTGCAAAAGCTATCGGCATAAAGGCCTGCAACCGATATAACGTCGGTTACTTTCACAGCGAGGAACTTTTGGAAAGCATGGTAGCTCTTAAAGAGCTGGATTACGATAAATATACTCGCAAGATGAAGAAATATCTCAAATGGGAACTGATCATCTTGGATGATTTCTTGCTTCACACAATCACTGACGAAAGAGAGATTAAAATCCTCTTTGAACTTCTCGAGAAGCGAAACGAGCAAAGGAAAAGCACCATCGTATGTTCACAGCGTGATCCGGATAACTGGAAAGCGATGATCCTCAACGATGAGGTATCTGCCAATTCCATCATGAAAAGAGCTACAAAGCACTACACGGTTAAGATCAACACACGCTAAGCAGTGGTCTTCTGACTAAAAAATGGGCGGCCGTTGACTTCGTAAAGCGGCCGTTCTAAAACAGAATGGCGGCCGCTGAGCCCCGTAAAATGCAATTATCCATAAAGCACGATCAGAAACAGTGTCAATGGGGCATTTATGCCGGCTTTAGCCCTTGCCATTGATACTGATGATGGGGGTGCTACTGATCAGCTAATGGCGGAAAGCAGATCAGATTGAACCGGAATCAATGTTCAGCTTGTAGCGGAATCCACGCTCAGATGAGCCGGAATTTGCAAATGAGAATATCAACAGCTGAAATAAAAATAATGATAAAAGAGTGTATTAGGATACCTGGAATGTATACTGCAACTGATTTTAGAAATTATATAAATATGAATAGTCAGAAAGAAGTGACTCGAGGTCAAATTTCTGGCGCAATTTCTCAGTTGATTGATTCTAAGGAAATTATAAGAGTCGGAAGAGGGTTATATTCAAAAGATACCCAATCTATTAAAAAGACTACAAATGACGAAGCAGAAGACACTTTAAAAAATGATATTTATAACACATTGAGTAAGATGGAAGATGAGTTGATGAATGCGATAGGTGCTGTCAATGTTTGGGAATTGAATAGTGATAATTTTGCAGTAATAACTAAGATGCGTGAATTAAAAGATTCAATAGAAGAGATAAAAAGACAATGTCAATAAAATGCAGTACATCATTTAGATTGATTAATAAAAAAATGGTCTACGGAGGCAATTATATTTTGAGTGTTGGAGGTTGATAAAACAAATGGCAAAGGATTTAACTACGTCTAAATTAGATAGACAAAATGTGCTGAATAATGATATAGCATTTCCGGAAATTCAGAAAGCTGTCAACATCAAATGCATAATTTGGAATGATAATTTATATCTTACAAAAGATATGGTAGCAACATTCTTTGGAGTTGAAGTTCGTACAATTGAACGTTATATAAATAAATATAGTGAAGAACTTCAAGGTAACGGATATGCTGTTTTGAAAGGAAAGAAACTCGAAGAGTTTTTGAAAATTTACGAAAATAATTTTGCAACCGACATTAATGTCGGTCACAAAATTCGTGCATTAAGTGTGTTTGATTTTAGAGCTTTTTTGAACATGGCGATGCTTCTTGTTGAAAGTGAAACAGCAGCGGAATTGCGTAGAATAATGCTTGATATTGTGATTGATACTATAAATCAAAAAGTTGGAGGCGGAACAAAATATATTAATCAAAGAGATCAGGACTTTATTGGAGCTTTTCTGCAAGAAGAAAATTATCGAAGGGAATTCACAGATGCCTTGCGTGATTATGTTGATATGGGAAAAGCAAAGTATGGTCTGTATACCGATAAAATTTATCAAAGTATATTTAAAGAAAAGGCCAAGGAGTATCGGCAAATATTAAAGCTATCCGAAAAAGAAAGAATTCGAGATACATTTTATTCAGAAATACTTACATTAATATCATCATATGAGTGTGGATTAGCCTCAATGATTAAAGAACAATCGGAACAGTTAGGAAGAAAATTGAATAACTGGGAATTGTCGGATTTATTTGATGCTTTTGAGATGTTGCCAATGTGGAAACCACTAATAATATCAGCACGTACAAAAATGGCAAGTCGTGATATGGCGTTAAGAGATGCATTTCACTATCAGTTGGAGGAATATATCAAGCCGCTTGATAAATTTGAATATGAAAAGTTCTTGGGGGAGGCAGGAAATGAATTAGAACATCTGATGGCAGAGAATCAAGCAGTATTAAAGCGCCTTAAGGAGAATAGTAATGAATAAAATAGTATATATTACACCTGAACAGGCGAAAGCAACACATGCTAAAACGATCGAATATAGTGGTGGGGGAACATTAGAAGAACTGAATTTCGGAAAATTGGAAGGAGTTCTTTGCAATATACAAAATGATGACTGGTATCCGGAATTTGTGGATAAGCTTACACATCTCTTTTTTTGTGTTTGTCAATTTCATTGCTTTGCTGATGGCAATAAGCGTTTGGCAATAACATTGTCGACATTATTTCTTTTATTGAATGGATATTTAGGAATTGCGAAAACTTTTTTGATAAAGATGGAGAATATAAGCTTAAATGTAGCTGCAAGTAAAATAGATAAAGAATTACTATACAAAATAATGACAGCGATTATGAATGACACATATGATAATGACGAAGAGCTAAAACTCGAAATATATAATGCAATAAATAAAGAATTGTAAATCGTAGAAAACGTAGATTCTTCATATTACGCGAATTGTGACAATGCTGCCTGTCCCTAGTGGAAAAACTTATCAGATTAAGTATAGGCCGCTGTATACAAAGTTGTGCAGAGGCAGTATTATAAAATAGGCGGTTACTCTTCAGCAACCAATGTCATTTAGTTAGCGTTTAACCGAATCAAGTAAGTCCCCTGCTTCAATTGCGGAGAGCAATAAGCAGTGAGTGGAACAGAGAGAAGGGATAACTATGTATCGTATTTTTATCGTAGAGGATGATGAGATCATCTCAGAAGTACTGAAAAAGAATCTTTCGTCCTGGGGATATGATGTATCTTGTGCGGAGGATTTTTCCAATATTATACAGGAATTTGTACGCAGAGATCCCCAGCTTGTCCTGCTGGATCTGAAGCTGACTTTTTATAATGGCTTTCACTGGTGTGAAGAAATACGCAGGATTTCTCAGGTTCCGGTTATCTTTATTTCTTCGGCGGCAGATAATATGAATATGGTTATGGCGATGAGTCGTGGCGCAGATGATTTTATTGCAAAACCGTTTGATATGGATGTACTGACTGCAAAAATTCAGGCGATTCTGCGCCGCACATATTCCTTTGGAACTCCGGGAAATGTTCTGGAATATAATGGGGTTGTTCTGAGTCCTTCCCGCTGTACCCTGACGTGGAATGGAAAAGATATTGATCTTACGAAAAATGAGCTTCGCATTATGGAAATATTGATGGAGCATGCCGGAAAGGTTGTTTCCAGAGATGCGATTATGACGAAGCTATGGGAGAGCGACAGCTTTATTGATGATAATACGCTGACTGTGAATATTACTCGCCTGCGCAGGAAACTGGAAAAAGAAGGACTGAAAGAATTTATCATTACCAAAAAAGGTCTTGGATATATGGTATAAGGTGCAGTATAAACAAAAGGATTTTTTATGAAACTATTTCTGGATTATATAAACAAAATTAAATTCTATATCATTCTGCAGCTGTTTCCTATAATACTTGCAGAAATAATTTTCTTTCTTTATCAGCTGCCGCTGGAACCGATGGTGTATGTTACTGTTTTTTGGTTAATAACTGGTATTTGTGCGTGTCTGAACGGATTTTACAGATACAGGAAAAAGGTACAACAGTTGGAATTGATTGCAGCTGCACCGGATATCAATCTTTCACAGCTGGATTCTCCTGTTGGTCAGGCTGAAAGACTTCAACAGGAAATTATGCAACAGTTAAATCAGATGCGTATCGATGTGGAGACTGCCAGTCAGAAGGCGTCTGAAGACATGACAGATTATTATACGATGTGGGCACATCAGATCAAAACGCCGATTTTTGCACTGCGTCTTTTGCTTCAGGAGAGTCCTGAGGAAAATAAAGAGAAACTTTCGGAACTTTTTAAAATTGAGCAGTATGTGGAGATGGTTCTTGGTTATCTAAGGACAGAAGATATGTCTTCGGATCTCAAACTTTTCCGTTGTTCTCTTGACCGGATCATACGTGATCAGATTCATAAATATGCAGGAATTTTTGTCTCAAAGAAACTCACACTTACTTATGAAAGTATTTTGCAGGATGTTCTGACGGATGAAAAATGGCTGGGATTTGTGATCGGACAAATTTTATCCAATGCCCTGAAATATACCCGAACCGGAGGAATCCGAATTTTTCTGGAGAAAAAATTATCTCTGGATACAGAGGATGTAAGCATTTCGATAGGAAATGATGGCTGCAATAAAGTAGAAAACCTTACGCTGATCATTGAAGATACCGGAATTGGTATTCGTGCAGAAGATATTCCGCGAATCTTCGAAAAAGGCTACACCGGAGTAAACGGACGGGATGATAACCGCGCAACAGGTATCGGACTGTATCTCAGCAACAAGATTATGCGCAAACTGGGACATCGCCTTTATATAACTTCTACGGAAGGAAAAGGAACGAAAGTATTTCTTGAATTTTCAGTTGAAGATTTGAATATGTATTAGAGTTTTTTTACACGTTTTAGAGGAAACCTGCTAATATTTAAGTGACACAACCTTACAGAAATGTAAGGTTTTTTCATATAATGTAACCTGTTTCGATGGCGGAAGCCGTAAAAAATCCTTATACTTACGGTATCAATTAAAAGAAAGGAGCCCCATTTATGGCTTTGCTTGAAGTTACAAATATCAAAAAAATATACAGTACACGTTTCGGGGGAAACAAGGTACAGGCGCTTTCAAATGTTACATTTTCTGTAGAGGAAGGTGAGTTTGTTGCGATTATGGGGGAATCTGGTTCCGGGAAGACAACCTTGCTGAATATTCTTGCGTCTCTGGATCGTCCGACATCCGGAGAAGTTCTTCTGGAAAGAAAAAATATCGTATACCTTACAGAAAAAGAAATATCTGCGTTCCGAAGGAAAAATCTTGGATTTGTTTTTCAGGATTTTAATCTGCTGGATACCTTCAGCCTGAGAGATAATATTTATCTTCCACTTGTTCTTACAGGAGAAGATTATCGTGAGATGGAACAGAAAATCCGCCCGATTGCGCAGGCTCTTAAGATCACAGAAATTCTGGATAAATTTCCATATGAAGTTTCCGGTGGTCAGAAACAACGTGCTGCTGTTGCAAGGGCGTTGATCACGAATCCCAAACTGATTCTTGCGGATGAACCGACGGGCGCACTTGATTCAAAGGCGGCGTCAGCACTTCTTTCCGTATTTGGCGAAATCAATGCAGAGGGACAGACAATCCTCATGGTCACACACAGTGCACAGGCAGCCAGCCATGCGTCCAGAGTTCTTTTCATCAAAGACGGAGAAGTTTTTCATCAGATATACAAAGGCAGTAAATCGCGTCAGGAAATGTATCAGATGATCGCGGATACGCTTACGATACTTACGACAGGTGGTGAGCAGCATGCATAAGGGAATTTTTTCCAGACTTGCAAAACAGAATATCCGAAACAACAAAAGCACATATATTCCATACATGATCACCTGTATTTTCTGTATTGCAATGATTTATATGATGGAATTTCTGCGTGACTGCCCGACGCTGGATCAGGCAGTGCGTCAGGCGGATGAAGTGCGTATGATCGTGTTTACAGGAGAGATAGTCGTAGAGATTTTCTGTATTATTTTTCTGATCTACAGTAACAGTTTTTTGATGAAGAGAAGGCAGAAAGAGATAGGTCTTTATAATATTCTTGGACTGGAAAGAAATCACATTGGAATCGTAATGTTTCTTGAAACGATCATTACCTCAATAGGTTCACTTGCCGGTGGTATTGCAGCTGGAATTATTGGAAGTAAGCTGGCACTTCTTTTGCTGTTAAAGCTGCTTCATATCCCTTCAGTGCTTGGATTTTATATTTCAGTAAAGGGGATTTTTACCTGTCTGTTCATGTTTGGCATCGTATTTTTGATGATTCTGTTTCTGAATCTTGCGAAAATTCATTTAAGCCGTCCGGTAGAATTACTTCGCGGTAATAATACCGGAGAAAAAGAACCGGCAGCAAAATGGCTTATGGCATTGATTGGTTTTATCTGCCTTGGTGCAGGTTATTACCTTGCGGTTACGACTGAATCTCCAATCAAGGCAATTACGATATTTCTTCTTGCTGTTATTCTTGTTATGACAGGGACTTATCTGCTTTTTACCGCAGGAAGTATTGTGATTCTGAAGTTTCTCCGACGCAGAAAGAGTTTTTATTACAGGACTGGAAATTTTATCAGCATATCGGGAATGCTTTATCGAATGAAGCAGAACGCAATTGGTCTGGCAAGTATCTGTATACTAAGCACAGGTGTTCTGCTTATGATTTCCATGACAGTTTCCATTTATTTCGGAATGAATGATATTATGCTGAATCGCTATCCGTATGATGTTGATATGTCTGTTACCAGCATAAGCGAAGAAGAATGTCAGACCACAATAGAGGCTTTTGAAAAAGCTATTGCGGATAATAAAGTTCCGGTAGAAAAGTCTATTGAGGAAATCTATCTGGATATCGTATGCAGCAAAAATGGTGATGAGATTCTGATAAAACCAGCAAATATTATTCGAAATTCTGATTCGGTACTGGTACTCTCTCTTTTGAATCAGGCAGAATATGAAAGACTTACAGGAATTTCTGCAAATCTCAATGATGGTGAAATTTTTGCATGGTATCCTTCAGCTGTGCAGAAAGATTCAGTTACTGTTGATGAGACAGAATTTACAGTGAAAAAATGGCTGGATAAGAATCCTCTGACCTGTGGCGAAGATGCAGTCAGTGATAATGCGGTGTTGGTTGTTACAGATGAAGATTTTAAGAAATTTGATGAGATGCGTACAGAAATGTATAAAGGCGTTTCTGCTTCTTTGGCAGGAAAGGACCTGACACTTCATCTTGGTCTGGACATTACCGGTTCGGATACAGATAAGATTGATTTTGGAACTCCGGTAATGGAAGCTGTTAAAGCGTTGAGAAAAAGCGGAGGTTTGTCAGAGAATGCATGGATAACTTCCGGAATTCGTCAGCAGGAATATGAGTCCTATTATGCGGATAATGGTTCTCTCTTGTTTATCGGAATCTTTCTCGGTTCTCTTTTCCTTATGGGAACAGCTATGATTATTTATTATAAACAGATTTCAGAAGGTTATGAAGACCAGAAACGATTTGAGATCATGCAGAAGGTTGGCTTAAGCCGCCGGGAGGTCAGAAGTTCTGTCCGCAGACAGATTCTGATGGTATTTTTCCTCCCGCTGTTAATGGCAATGCTTCATATCACCATGGCGTTTCCTATGATCCGCCGGTTACTTTTACTTTTCGGAATGACGAATACGAAGTTGTTTATTGGATGTACGGCGGGAACAGTACTGATCTTTGCTGTTGTGTATGGGTTGATTTATCTTATGACGGCACGTTCTTACTACCATATTGTGGAGAGAAAATAACTATTCAGCAGTCTGCTGACTGCGAGGTAAACAGTTACAATGAAAATAATATCAGGGTCAGAAGATTTTTAAACCACTCGTGTTTATACGATGAGATTTTGGAAATTTCTGACCCTGATATGGTTGTAAGAATTTTGCAATTAATAAATAGAAATTTTTCAGCCAAAACGAATGAGAGTATTAATGCATGTCATCTAACAGCCTGTTTTTTTGCAGCCAGAGCATAAATCCGACACAGAGAATCAACTGCAATATAGAGGACATCGGTGTTGCTAGACCGATATGGAACAGAGAGGTATTCGGCTGGATACTCATAATATAAGATACCGGCACTCTGACGCAGAATGCACCGAGAATTCCCTGTATCATAACAAATCTTATTCTGCCAATTCCATTATAGAATCCGGTGTAGCAGAAGAAGATAGCAGTGAACAGACAGTCAATTGCATAGGCTTTCAGGTAATCTGCGGCAGCTGCGATTACTTCCGGGTCGGAGGAGAAAATACCCGCCAGAATATCTCCATGGAAGAAGGTAATTACGAACATTACAACACCGACGCTAAAGGAAACTGCGATGCCATAGTGTAATGCTTTTCTTGCTCTGGTAAGGCGTCCAGCACCATAATTTTGTGCTACGAAAGCAGACATGGACTGCATAAAAGCGGATGATATCAGCATAATAAAAGCACAGACTTTTTCCGCAACACCAACACCGGCAGAAGCGATCACGCCCATACCATTTACGATTGCCAGGATGATCAGGAAAGAAATACTTACGAGAAGATCCTGCAGGGCAATCGGCGCGCCGAAAGCGGTCATCTTACGCAGGTAAGTTTTGTGAATCCGGATATTTTCTTTTTTTATTGTAAATGGCAGATCTTTTTTACTGATAAGAATAAAAGATACGATTACACTGACGATCTGTGCAAATACAGTAGCAATAGCGGCACCAGCTGTACCCATACCGAAAACGGCGCATAAAAGCAAGTCTCCGGCAACATTGAATACACATGCGATGGCAACGGTGATCAATGGTGTCCGGGAGTCTCCAAGTCCGCGGAAAATACAGCCAATCAGGTTATAAGCGACAATGACTAGCATACCGCCGCCACAGATCCGGATATAATTAACGGTCTTTTGAAAAGCTTCTTCCGGTGCGTTCATGAGACTGCTGACCTGAGGGGCGAAGACTACAAGAATGACTGACATGATCACAGCAATTCCGGCAAATAGCAGAATGGCTGTTCCTACGGTGCGACCGCCTTCTTCTTTCTTACCGCTTCCAATCTGCTGGCCAAGCAAAATCGTCGTTCCCATTGCAAAGCTACTGATCAGATTTGTCAATGTGATCATAATCTGTGAACCGGTAGATACCGCAGATACATCAGCAGAAGATGCAAACTTACCAACAATAAGCAAATCTACTGCACCGTACATAGCCTGTAGAAACAGTGCCAGCAATACAGGAACTGCAAATAGAAGTAAGGGATGCATGATTTTTCCTTCGGTAAATGATGTGTCTTTTTCCATGTGCTGTGATTCATCCTTGTGTAATTGATTTTATTGAAAATTCAGTCGAATCAGGCAGATAACAAAAAAAGCTGAATAAGAAAGCGGACATTTCAGTCTTCCTTCTTATCCAGCTATTGTTTCTGATCGAACAAATCACCCTCCGATGAACAAAACGATTATATACTACATATTTTTGAATGTCAATTATGATTTTTATAGGATCATCTGAAATAGCATAACCATAACCGGCATTGTAATGATAGACAACAAAGTGGTCATAACATTGATCATACTGGCAGGACCAATCATAGTTCCAATGGAAGTAAGTGTATTTCCAATGATCTCCAGCAGGCGGATTTTTGTGAAGAGAAGCGATTTCCACTTCGTTCAGATGTAAAAGCTTTTCTGCCACGGAAATAATTATTCCCTGCATTTCTGTAAAATTAACCTGGCTGGCAGATGTCTGTTTCCTGGAATTGCTATAGTTAAAAATCTGCCAACGGTCGAAGACATTATAGAACTTCTATAAGACGATTGCAGGGTTTACAAACCACTTCTGTCTGGAAATGCAGAGGTGATATCTACTGCGTTCTGAAGCACACTGATCAGGAGATTAAAACTTTTCATATCTGGGTCAAAGTAATAGTAGTTTTGGGTTTCTTTCCGTCTCATATTCCTCTGGTGAACCAGTCAGTATTCTGATCCGTTTTGCTAAGTTTCGCTAGGCTTGATTTGATAGGCTGGCTATAGTGGTAATAATGTGACTATTTGTTGCTGGATAAATGTGACAATGACGTAACATCCTCCCCACCTACTTTGTGACAATTATATAACGTCCTCTATACAGAAATATGCGGTTTAAAGCCATTTTCGTGGTAAAAAAGCCGCATATTTTTTGTAGCAATGACTTGACATCCTCGGGGGTGCTGTGTGTGGAGGAGAGCCTGCCATTTTAAAAATGACATTGACATGTGTAAGGGAAAATGCAATAATGTGTGTAATAAGAAATGCATTGGAGAAAATATGAGAGAGAATACATATATAAAAATTGAAACATTATATAGAAAATACAGAGGTTATGTAGAGACAAAAAATCTTTTGGCAGAAGGATTTTCCAATCGTCAGATTTCCACTTTAGTAAATGAAGGTTATTTACAAAAGGTGTGCTATGGACATTATTGGCTTTCAGGTAAACAATGTAAGAAGCCGTTTGATTATAAATGTATCGAAGTGAGTCTAAGCAATCCTGATGCAGTTATTTGTATGAATAGTGCACTTTACTATCAGGGAGTATTGTCTGCTGAACCAGATTATTTATCTGTAGCTACAGAAAGAACAGATCGAAGTATGATGAAAATGGACTTTATGATACAAAGGCATTATTTTTCAAATAGAAATTTTAATATTGGAATAAGAAAACAAGAAACGGAGTTTGGAACATATAATATTTATGATATTGAACGTTCAGTTTGTGACTTGTATCGCTTAGAAGGAGAAACAGAAATAGAAGTAGGGATCGTAAAGAACATAAAGGAAAATAAATATTTGTATAATCGTTTATTAAAATATGCAGAAGTACTACAGATAAAACGAGGATTGTAAGAGAGGATATGACGCATGAAGAACAGAATTATAGATGTTCAAAATGTAAAAATTACTATTTCAAAAGAAGAATTAGATGATTATATCTGCATTACAGATATTGCAAAGGCAAAGTCAAATTCTGCCAGAGCGGCAGATGTAGTGCGAAATTGGTTGAGAAATCGTGGAACATTAGAATATCTGTCTGTATGGGAACAAATATATAATCCGGAATTTAAAGTGTTCGAATCTGAACACTTTAAAAAGCAAGCGGGATTATTGACATTTACTCCCAGTGTTTCTGAATGGATTAATAAAACAAACGCTATAGGATTATATGTAAAACGTGGAAAGTATGGAGGAACCTACGCCCATAAAGATCTTGCTTTTGAGTTTGCAGCTGCAATTAGTCCGGTGTTTAAATTATATCTAATAAAAGAATTCCAACGCTTGAAGGAAGAAGAAAACAACTCGAGACAGATAGAATGGAATGCGAAACGTTTTCTCAGCAAAAGTAATTATTTGATTCAGACAGATGCAGTGAAGAATTATTTGCTTCCACAGATAAATTATAGGGAAAATCTACAATGGTTGGCATATGCAGAAGAAGCAGACATATTAAATGTGGCACTATTTGGATTTACAGCGAAAGCATGGAGAGAAGCTAATCCAGAATTAGCAAAAAAGAGTAATGTCAGAGATTTTGCAACTATTAATGAATTGACAGTACTTTCTAATCTGGAAT
>OLQJ01000516.1_pt1 | contig 21345 bp, 17 predicted proteins | sample 1673231 | NCBI WGS metagenome assembly OLQJ01 (sample SAMEA3136769, study PRJEB25190) | human gut metagenome | biome: human gut; feature: human-associated habitat; material: faeces | place: Austria | collected 2013
GGATCACATATTTCAGCATTGCCTCTGCAAGATCTTCGAACTCCAGTTTCAAAAGTGCGCCTTCATTGAAAAACAGCCGGTCTATATTCTGGGAAAGGCTCAACGCGGGGTCAAGAAGACTGTAATAAAACGGGACACCGCCAAGCACCATGTATGTCTGGGTAAGCTGGTAACGGTCCCATTCGATGCCTCTGGTAGCGAGATACCGCTCCGTCTCATTCAGGGTGAACGGGGACAGATGCAGGTTACACGTCACTCTGGCATGGAGGCCTCCCTTGTTGGCGACAATCTTGTCTTTCATCCATGAGGTCGCGGACCCCGTGGCGATAAGCATGATGTTCCGCTGTGACATGGCCCAGCCGTTCCAGAAGTTTTCAAGGGCCGACACGAATATGGATTTTCCCGAATCCATCCAAGGCATTTCATCTATGAACACAATCCGCTTACGGTCAGCGGGCAGGGACGACAGGTATTCTTCAAGGGCATAAAAGGCTTCATCCCAGTTGTTTAAATGGGAGAACTTTTTTCCCGAATAACTGTTGAGCACATTCAGGAAGTTATTCAACTGTCTGCGGGTGGTCATTCCATGCGCACCGACATATTTGAAATCAAACTTCCGGTCGAAAAATTCTTCAATCAGGAATGTCTTTCCGATACGCCGTCTGCCGTAGACTATGACCAGCTCGGATCTGTCCGAGTTCAAGCATCTTTCCAGTTCCGCGTGTTCTTTGTCGCGGCCAATAAGTTTATCCATACTTCCATGTTTTGATGCAAAAATACGCATTTGGAATTGCCCAAGCAAATTCCGAAACCACTTATTTGAAATTATCCCTAAAATATTACATGGTAAATTCAGATATAAGGTTTTGTGAAGTTTTCATGAACCGTATCCATAAATCTGAAATTATCTACCTCAATCAAGAAGATAAGTTCAGGTTTGTGTATCTGGCAAACGAATATGCCGAGTTTTGACCTCTTCGGATTGAAATCTGACCGGGAAGGTCAAAATTCGGCAATTATTCAAATAGGGTTGGAATCGGTGGTAAAGGAGTACAACGCAGGATGTCAGTCAAATACGTTATCAACCAGATTCACCGCTTCGACTTTCTTGCTGTCAACGATTTTTGCGTATATCTGCGTGGTCTTCACGTTGGAATGTCCGAGCAGCTTGCTGGTGGTATAAAGGTCGGCACCGAGGGTAAGCATCATCGTGGCAAACGTGTGGCGGCTGGTGTGGAAAGCGATAGGCTACGCAAGGAAAAGCAAACAGAAGAAGATTAAACGTAAACCGTTTGAAATGAGCATGGTTTCAGTATTTTGCCAAATTGAGAAAATGCAAATGACAACGTAATATTGAGGTTGTTCAGTTACCAGACCGTTAGCCGGGCAGTTACCGGAACGAGAACAGGTAACGGAAAACAATGAAAAGAAATCCTCACCGTTTTCTTTGCACTCGTACTCAGCATTTTGCTTATTAAGGAACGCTTATATGGCAAGTAACTTTGCACCTAAAAATATAAGCGTATGAAAGTAGAAAAATTCAAGGTGCTGCTCTACCTCAAAAAGAGCGGACTGGGCAAGTCGGGCAAAGCCCCGATAATGGGAAGAATTACAGTGAACCGCACGATGGCGCAGTTCGGATGCAAGTTGTCCTGCACTCCCGAATTGTGGAATCCCCGTGAAAGCCGTCTGAACGGAAAAAGCCGCGAGGCAGTGGAGACTAATGCCAAGATTGACAAGTTGCTACTGGCGGTAAACATTGCATTCGACAATCTTGTGGAACGCAAAATTGATTTCGATGCCACCGATGTGAAAGATCTTTTTCAAGGCAGCATGGAAACGCAGATGACCCTTATGAAAATGACCGATGTTGTCTGTGATGACATCAAGGCACGTATCGGTATTGATCGTGCCAAAAGTACTTATCCCGGCTATCACTATATGCGGCTGGCACTCGGAGAGTTCATCAAGCATCAGTACAAGGTCAAGGATTTGGCTTTCGGGCAACTGACGGAACAGTTCATCCACGACTATCAGACATTTGTCACGGAAGATAAAGGACAGGCAATTGATACTGCCAGACATTATCTTGCCATACTTAAGAAGATTTGCCGTCTTGCTTATAAAGAGGGACATGCCGATAAAATCCACTTCCAACATTTCACCCTGCCGAAGAAAAAGGAAACGACTCCACGGGCATTGAGCCGTGAATCGTTCGAGAAAATCCGTGACGTGGAAATACCTGCATACCGCAAATCCCATATGCTGGCAAGGGATATGTTTCTCTTCGGATGTTACACAGGTGTATCTTATGCGGATGTCGTTTCGATTACCCATGCTAATTTGCAGACAGACGGGGACGGGGCATTATGGTTGAAATACCGCAGAAAGAAAAACGAACTCCGTGCCAGTGTAAAACTATTGCCCGAAGCAATTGCGCTTATCAATAAGTATAGCAGTGAGGACAGAGAAACCTTGTTTCCTTTACTTCGCTGGCCCAATCTTAGAAGGCACATGAAAGCGTTGGCGGCACTGGCAGGCATCAAGGATGACCTGTGCTACCATCAGGCGCGCCATAGTTTCGCCTCGCTGATTACGCTTGAAGCTGGTGTGCCGATTGAGACCATCAGTAGGATGTTGGGGCATTCCGATATTTCCACCACTCAGGTGTACGCCCGTGTCAGTCCGAAAAAACTCTTTGAGGACATGGACAGGTTCATCAAAGCTACCGAGGATTTCAAACTTACCCTTTAATACAGCAAACGATATGCGAAGTACATTTTCACTGTTACCCTATATCAACCGCAGCAAGGTAAAGGCTGACGGTACGACCGCCGTTCTCTGCCGCATAACCATTGACGGGAAACAGACGGTCATAAGCACAAGTATCTATTGCCGTCCCGAAGATTGGAATGGCAAGAAGAACGAGATAAAGTCCACAAGGGAAAACAACCGCTTGCAGGAATATCTCCGGATCATTTCAGAAGCATACGAGGAAATACTGAAATCGCAAGGTGTAGTCAGTGCAGAGATGTTGAAGAGCCACATCACCCAAAACAACATTCATCCGACTACCCTCCTGCAAATGGGAGAATGGGAACGGGAGCGGTTAAAGAAACACTCCGAGAAAATAGATTCAACCTCCTCCTATCGAAGTTCAATGTATTACCAGAAGTACCTGACAGACTATATTGTGTCATCGGGTAAAAAGGACATCGATTTTGAAGAAGTTACAGAGGACTTCGGCAAATCTTATAAGGCATATCTGAAAAGATGCAAGAACTTCGGGGCATCTCAGACCAACCATTGTCTGCGATGGTTGAACCGCCTGTTGTATCTGGCAGTCGATAAGGAGATAATCCGAGTGAATCCCTGTGAGGAGTTGGAATATGAAACCAAACCGGAGGCAAAGCACAGATACATCAGCCGCGATGAGTTCAAGAAGATACTTTCCACCCCGATGTATGACAACAGGCTGGAGTTGGCGAGACGGGCTTTCATATTCTCCTGTCTGACGGGATTGGCGTATGTGGATATGCAGTTGTTGCATCCCCACCACATCGGGATGAATGCGGAGGGCAGACGGTATATCCGTATCAACCGCAAGAAGACAAAGGTGGAAGCGTTCATACCCCTGCATCCCATAGCGGAACAGATATTGTCGCTGTACAACACGGCCGATGACGAACAGCCCGTATTTCCGCTTCCTAACCGTGATGCCTTGTGGTTTGAAATTCATGAGTTAGGGGTAATCATTGGCAAAGCGGATAACTTGTCCTATCACCAAAGTCGACATAGTTTCGGAACTTTCCTTATTTCAGCGGATATACCGATAGAGAGTATCGCTAAGATGATGGGGCACTCCAATATTCGGACGACACAGGGATATGCACGTATAACCGATGACAAAATCTCAAAGGATATGGACAAACTGATAGAACGCCGGAAGAAACAATCTACCGGCGAAAAGACAAACAAAAGTAACTAAACAATGTCAATACAATATATTATGGATAGAGGTATAATCAAAATCAGTGAAGTGGGTATGGTCACTATTCCGACCGCACCCGTATGGACGACACAATTCGAAATCGCCGACTTGTTTGGAGTATTCTCTTGTGACATCCGTAAAGCGATTCATGCTATATATAGGAATAAGGAGTTAAACGAATGTGATACGATGAAATATATCAAGCAACCGGATGACATCAGTTATGACGTTTATAACCTTGAAATGGTTATAGCCATTGCATTCAGGATATGCAGTAAAGAAAGTATCTTGTTCAGACGGTTTGTGATAAATGAAATCTACGCCACCAAGAAAGAGACCTCAATAACATTGTTTGTATCCTGTGACAGAGGAAGCAACCTATGGTATAGTTGAGGTTCATCCTCATCAGTCACTTGTTCCCGATGCTCGGATGCAAAGGTAGCACATGGCTCTGATGGCAGTGGCAAGGTCAGGCGGCAAAGCCGTTTCGGGCAGAATCTTCCTCCTGCGGAGCGTATTCAGCCCGAAAACCTTGCCTCTGCCGGCCATACGCTCGAAAGGCATCCGGCAACGGAAACAAGCGACTGACGGGAAATCAGAAGATATAAATGAACGGCTAACAGACGAAGCGGAATTTTGATGCTTCATCCGTAAGCCGTTCATTTTTCTTCTTTTAGCCACAAGTCCATTACTGCCGCAAATTATAGGGCAGACGGCAAACTGCGCTCCTTCAAGAAAATCAGATCGCCTTCTGTCGGTAGGCGGAGCGGTAGCCGTCAGTTAGCATCTTCTCTATGTCGGATTCACGATAGAGGATTTTGCCACCTAATTGGATATAGGCTATCCGTCCTTCGTTGCGGTAGTCTTGAAGTGTTCTTCGGCTTACCTTCAGTCGTGCTGAAACCTCCTTGTCGGTAAAGAAACGTTCTCCGCCCAATGTCGGGCGGTAGTTGGCGGTCAGGCGCTCGTAGTTGTCCAGCAGACGGTCAAGGCTGCCCATGAAGTGGATTATCCACTCGTTGTCTTTGTTAATCAATTCGTTCATGTTACTTTGGATTTAGTGGGTATTGTCATTATACTTTATTTATTGCACTGAGATTATATCGTCCGTCCTTTGAATCTCGCTTCTTTTCGTCTATCCTCCACAACGGAAACGATACGCTGCACATCTTCGGGACGGTAATACGTCTTATGGTTTATTTGTGAGTAGGCAAGCGTACCGTTGTCCCGCAGAGTCTGCAACTTGCGGGGACTGATGTTCAGCATCCGGCACACGTCCTGATTGTCCATCCACTCACTTATTCTCTTTTCGCCGTGCCGCTGGCAGATTGCTTCCATACGGTGAACGAAGCGGTCGAATTTGGCGACCATCGCCTCAAAGGTTTTTCTTTCGATAGATACGATTTCCATATACGTTATTCTTTGATGTTATTGTTTCTTTTGCCGCAAAGGAATATATAATCAGTTATCCGACAATGGTTTTTCTAAAAGTGGAAGCATGTGGCACCGGTATGGCATAGGTTGTCCGGGGTACTATTTATCGTTATCATCTTAATTGGGGATTTTAGCAAGAATGCCAAGAACAAAATAAGGACTTAATTCAAATTTACCCGTAAATACATCTTTGTTCTTCCTGTGATTCATATCCGGCAAATCGAAGAAGTCTACACCATTGTTCATACCGCCATAAGGCAAAACCACACAAAATTACCTAACAGAATCCAAGTCCTTGACTGACTGAACTAAAGCCTCTTACTTTGCTCCCGACAAACGGTCAACTATGCGCATACAGACCAACAAGTATTCACTTTAAAAAGAAACAACAATGAGCAAGAAATTCAAATACATTGAGAACGATGAAACGTTCAAGAACTTCAAGTTGGAAGACTATATGCCTTCCATGCCCAAACACGAACCGGAAGAGAGTTCTTCCGTAGCAGAACAAGAACCTGTTGTGGAAGCAGGCAATCTCTTTCCTATATTGGATGAGCCGGACACATCCGCAGAACAGGTAACTGAGCCGGAAACAAGCGCAGGGTCAGACAATGAGGCAAGAGAAACAGAGGCGGATAACGTTACCGTGGAACGAACTGTCGCCAGACGTATCAGCAGCAAGCAGCGTAGGCTGTCATTAGACGAATACCGTGCCACCTATCTGCGAGTGCCCAAGATTGCCGACCGCAAGCCCGTGTTTGTCAGTGGGGAGGTTCGTGACAGGTTGGACGAGATTGTGCGCCGCCTTGGTGGACGTGGCATGAGCGTATCAGGGCTTATTGAGAACCTCGCCCGTCAGCATCTGTCATCCTATGAGGATGATATTGACCAATGGCGTAAATTGTAGGAATTAAGACAAGACCAACGGAGCATCTTTAGGGTGTCTTTCAGAGATGCTCTAAATCACTTTTAACGAAGTTTGGAGGGAGCAAGTTTATGTTTCGGGCAGACCGAAACCACTTGCCCCGCTCCAAACATCGCAGGGAAGGCACATCCCGTTGGTCTATCTGCTGTATAACTACTATAATCAGTAATCAAATCAAGAAATAGAAAATCATGGACAACGAAAAAAGGAAGAATAATATAAAAGGTAACAGACGGGAACGAGCCAACAAGGGAGGTCGTCCCGTCAAAGGAGCCACCGAGAAACTGAAATACCGTATCACGGTGAAGATGGCAACGGAAGACTACTACCTATTGAAGTCAAAATCGAAGTCAGCAGGTGTTTCCACCAGCGAGTTCATTCGTGGTTGTATCAAAGAGGGCGGTATAAAGGAACGGCTCTCGAAAGAGCATGGCGACCTTATCCGTAAACTATGTGGCATGGCTAACAATCTGAACCAACTGGCACGAAAGGCGAATGCCGGGGGGGATGCTTCCGTATTTGTTACTTGCCGCACACTGATGATAGAGATAGACAATCTTGTAAACCGGATACGCCTATGATAGCAAAAATCATGAAAGGTTCGGACTTCAAGGGTGTGGTTTATTACATTCTGAACGACGAGAAAGGTGCTCAAATCATAGATTCTGACGGCTTATTTCTGGAAAATAACGACACGATAGCGCAAGGATTTATCTGGCAAGCACAGATGAATCCAAGGGTAACAAAGGTTGTAGGGCATATCGCATTGAGTTTTTCTAAGGAAGATGCGCCACGACTGAACAACGTAGTCATGGCGCAGATTGCCCGTGAGTATATGGAACGGATGGGTATCAAGAACACACAGTACATCATCGGGCGGCACTTTGACAAGGAACATCCGCATGTGCATATTGCGTTCAACCGCATCGACAATAATGGCAAGACCATATCCGACAGGAACGACCGCTTCCGCAGCGAGCGTATCTGTAAGGAACTTACCAAGATGTACGGGCTTCATTTTGCCAATGGCAAGGAGCAAGTGAAGACAGACCGATTGCGTGAGCCGGATAAGACGAGGTATGAGTTGTACCAAATCTTGAAGACGGAGGTCAGCAGATGCAAGGTTTGGAATACCCTGCTTGAAAGATTAGAACGGCAAGGCGTAGATGTGCAGTTCAAATATAAGGGACAGACGATTGAAATTCAAGGTGTCATCTTTACGATGAACGGCTATCGCTTCAACGGTTCAAAGGTGGACAGGCAATTCAGCTACTCCAAGATTGATGCGGCATTGAACCGCAACAATTACAAGGAACGGCAGACGCAACCGCAACCACAGACTTATCAGGAAGAAATAAGGCCAATTTCTAATAGTGGCAGCAGTCTTATTGAGGGTTCATTAGGATTGTTCTCTCCAAGCAATATGCCGGAGGAGCAACAACCTTACGACCCGTATCTGAAAAACAAGAAAAAGAAGAAACGACGTAAAATCAACTGGTAATCATGGCAGACAACAAAGTATTCATCCTCTTTGAGGAAATCAAGACCATGCTTGAAGGCATGAAAAGCAGATTGGAAGAACTTCCGAAAGTGATTGACAGACGACAGCCGGACGGGAACGACAAGCTGGATTTGTCCCCGATTAAGGATGCAATGGCAGAAACTGCAAGAGCCAATACAGAACAGGTTAAAGGCTTGTTGGCAAGGCAATGGGAGGCTTACGCAAAAGCATCTAACATAATCCTTAGAAGAATTGATTATTGGGAAGAAGAATTGAAAATGCCAAAAGAACAACAGGAACAGCAACCGCAAGAGCATATCCACAGGTACAGCTTCGACATCAAGTCGAGCAAGGTGTTCTCTTTCGTTGTGGGGTTGGGTGTGTTATGTGTTTTCTCCTTGTGGGGCAACATCGAACAATGGCAGTCTAAACGTCAGTATGCGGACGATGCCTTGAAGTTCCGTGCTATCCGCGCATGGGGCGGATGTGACGCCAACGATGTGCTTTGGCTCAACAAGGTGTTCGACATCCATCGGGACGAGAAGGCCATCGAATGGGTACGGAAACAGGCGGATGGATATGACACGTCCTTGAAAGCCGTTTCCGACAGTCTGGTACTACATGATTTGAGCATCAAAAGACAATAAAAATAAGATTAAAATTATCTTTCAACTTCAAGAGCATTTCAAAGGGTAAACCTTGAAATTGCTCTTGAAAGAATAAGCTGAATTAATTGTTCCCAATAGTCCAAAAATTAGGCATTTGAACTTTAAATTCAGGGTCAATGTTATGACATTGTTCTTTAATAATACCCCTGCGATGAATAGCTGGTTGTAAACAATAGGTATCAAATTCTTCACGGTTTACATCTTCAATTGAAGTCCAATGAGGAAACAAAAGTTTCATTGAAGCTACCGTTATACGCTTCACTGCATTAAAGTCACGATTGTCAGCTTGCTTTTCATAGCCTACCAACTCATCAAAGAGTTGTCCGTAAATCGTCTGTGTACGCAATGTATGCAATGCCTCCGAAAAATATTCCACATTGACAGTCCATCCTTTGAATATCATTTCTTTGTTAATACGGGGTAAATACCAACCTTCTATGAAACAATGAAAGCGGTCGAGCAAAGCGGATTCTCTAAAACTTTCGGGTAATTTATCAAAATATTTTCTTGACATAGGACGACGGTTGTCATTTAAGTCGATATTCCCCATCAGCATCAGCCCACAATCAGCAATAAACTCAAAATTGTCAATTGTTGTTTTACCTTGTTCCAAGTAGGCTTTTAATGCAGCTTGTATTTCCGAACGTTCTTGGAAAACAATGGTTTGTATTTCATCAAAAGCTGTAAAATCGTGGTTCTTAATAATACCAGTTTGTTGCTTTTGTTTGTCGTAGAACAGTTTGGCTCGTGATACTTTTCCACCACTAACTAACCATCCGTATTTAGACAAGTTACCAAATACGTATGATTTTCCTGTTCCTTTAGGGGCAAGTTCTATCACATTGAGTCTGGGTTCTACAAATATCAACAAACGAGTAAGGAATTCTACCTTTTCTTTCATTGTCGAGAACCCATCAGCATTATATTCCATAGCAGATAATAGCACATCAATCCATTCGATTGTTGTGAATTGTTTTCGAGCGTCCCGATAATAACTCATATCAATGGATTTATAAGGTTTAAATGGTTTAAAGTCGAGCATTTCCACATGATTCCTTTTTCCGTCATCATCAGGCATCACGCACATTTTTATAATGCCCCACTTTTCTCCATCCACCAATTCCCCTTGATGCTTATTGTACACATAATCGGGAATGATACCTTCTTTCAATTTAATGCCCATATCAGGAATGGCGAAACGGCGTACTCCTTTTACTAAGTCTATATAGATTTCAAAACGAGTGAGCAATGTCAATTCTTCTCCACAGCCTAAGCGGTCTTTCACTTCCGAAGTATGCCGTGGAATGACCTTGTCAAGAAAATTAGTCAATCCGCCTTTATCAACCTCACCATTTGAGTTAATGTATTTTTTTAGCAAAAAGTCCTTGACGAACGAAGGAAGAGTACGTCCATCAAACAGACTGCCAGATGTAGCAGAGTCTTTATAAATGGTTTGTGTTCCAAATGCTTGACGTATCTTGTTGCTTAATTCTTCTGTCATATATCAATATTTATTATAAGTCACCGAAAAGGTCTTCTTCTTCAGCACCCAAGTTAATCTTTATTTTAAACTTTTGTGAATAGCTGCCAATGCGTATTTCCACTTCATCAACCTCTTGTGTTAGCTCCAATCTGTCGCTCTCAAAACGGAAATGTCCTTGGTTGTTCAGATTGTATCCTGTGTTATTATAAATCAACTTTGGTATTTCCAAGTTTGTAACACCTTTGATACGGAACATTAGAATCGGATTATTTCCGTTCACTGCATCATCAATAAGGCTTATTGAGTATTCAGAAGGTTGCCGCTGCGAAGATAGAATTATGATAGGAACCAACACTTCTTCTGGAGTACATCCACCATGGCATCCCTGTCCATCGGGTATTTTCCCTGCAAGTGAATTATGGCGAAGCGAGCAAATAGTTTGCCTATCATCTAATATGATGTATTTGTCATCTTGGGTATTAGTTCCTATTTTACGTATGGCACATCTCCCATAATGGTCTGATTTTATGCCTCCTAAGTTATATCCAGTCCGTAATTGTGAGAGATAAGACAGACCGTGGTCCGAAATGATAGCAATCTTTTTGCCAGCATGTTCTGAAATAATCTCTCTCACAGCACTTTCCACAATTCTAATTTCTTCAATAATATATTGAGGGTAAAAAGTGCATTTATGGGCAAAGCCATCTAAATCGCCTTTTTTCGATAATTCACCGTTAGTTAGCTTTAACAAGTCGGTCTTGTTGTTTTCTGTCTTTGAAGGCAATAAAGAACGGGCTATCATTATCTCATTAAGAAAGATGCCCTCGCTTTTGTATTGCTCCACAAGTCGCATAATAAACGGAATCCAATCAATGCCTAAACCGTCAATCCAATAAAAAACTTCAACATCCTTTCTTCCATTCAACAATGTGCGAACAGTGCTGAATTGATTGTACCACGAGTTGAAAGTTACGGAGTTAGCATTTCTCTCATCTATTGATGTACTTATTAAATCTGTATATCTATTAGACAATTTCGCCTGTTTGTAAGCATCCATGTAATCTAATACCCATTTCTGATGAATATCGGAAGTGCCGCAACTCTTCTCCATATAGTTATAAAGCTGTGGATATAGTTTAGCCAGTTTATTTATCGGAACACGACCATTGGCAACCCACCGTATCATCAATTCTTTTTCTCCGTCAGACAATCCTGTAACATATCGCATGGCGGTCTCATACCCATCTTCCAGTGCTATATTCTCCAACTTTCGGCACAATTTCTCATTCGTATCGTCTGTTAGTCGTATCTTGTTTTTATGGGCATAATTTAGGATTTCCGTGCGCTCATTCAGGCACTCTTCCGGATTGTCCATGTCAAAAACAGATAGGGCGGCTGCCGACACAAACTCTTGGTTGTTGTACAATCTACATTTACGGAGCAACTGGCAAATATACCCTTTGTTACAGAATCGTTTGGAATAGTAGGTAGCCAGTAACCAGCGTTTGAAATGTTCCGTATTTTCGAACCAAGTCTTAACAAATACAGTGTAGTCTGCCAAATCGAATATATCGAAATATTTATTGAAGAATTTTTCAAAAGAAAAATTCTTGTATTCTATTTCTCCTGCTAATTTCTCCCAATTACCAGCATCTTCCCTTTGATATTTTATCTCGCCAAAATCGAGGTGCAATCCTTTTGTTAGAAATTCATATGCATTACTACAAGTGGTATAACTCAAAGCATTGTCCGGCTGGGCATTGTCCGCCAATGCGTAAATTGATTTGGACGTACTGATAATGTCTGGTCTTGCATTCTCATCACGCCACACTTTGAGCCAATCTGTAACAGAGCGTACTATGGTAAATTCTCTCTCCAATCCGGCTACTTGGTAAGTGCTTTGAGCAAGCGTCAGGTGGTATCCGTTTTCTTGCTTGGAACCTACCAAATGCCAAATGACAGACTGGGAATCTGAAAAGAATTTCGACATTTTGCCATATTGACCAATCATCGGGATATAAACGCGCTGTCGATTATTAAAGCCGGAAGTTGCAGACTGTATTCCCTTGATGTCGCTAACCAAAGTTTCAAATTCCTTCGCTGTATGATTGTCGTAGAATCGTGCCAATTCCGAGAATGGCACAATAATGCAATCGGAGTCGCTATTATCTTCTATATATTGTCTGATACAATTAGCCAAGCAACTATGCGTCAAGATTTGGTCAGGGTGTTCTTTATCCATCCAATCCACTATTTTCTGCATTTTTGTTACTCCTAATCCTATTAATTCGCTGACAAAATCTTTGGAGTCTGCAAAGTTATCAAATAACACAAAACGTACCGGATAGCGATTTAGTATTGAGGAGTTGGCACCATCGGCTGCTTTGTCCTTTTTTACCTCCTCTATGAGACTGTCGATATGCTCGAAATCCTTATTCATACATCTAATTATCTAAAATTATGTCGAGTATGTCTTCATATCCCAAGTCACAAAGCTGTTCCAACAAGCGTTGAGCAGTAGCAAGCGAAGGAATATTGCCAATATGCTCCAATGCTTGCTGACGTTTTGTCGAAGAACAAGAATTCAAGCGTTCCGACACTTGCCCAAACTTTGTTTGTGGTTCTTCATGCGCATTATATGATTGCCCCGGTGTAAACGGCGTATATTTTGAGGGCAGTGCAGGGGGGAAGGATGTTGGCGCAGGCATTGGAGTAAGCGACAACTTCCAATCCTTTAATTTGTCATTCACCTCTCTTTCCGTCCAAAGCCCTACTTCTCCTTGCAAGTGTTGCTTGATATATGTCTTCGCATCCGGCAAATGTTCATCATCCAAATTCACGATTTCATTAGATTTGAGGAAATTATGATAACCTTCTTCGAAAACTCCACTGCGATTGAGCAGCATAGGGAACTCAAATTCATAACGTCCCAACAAATCAAGCGCATCATTCATCAATGACGGATTTTTGTTAATGTTTGGGTCAAGAGATATTGTCACAATATTATCAATGAGAGATGACATTTCTTCGTTTGTTCCATGTACATACTTCAATGTCCATAGTGGATAACCTTTTTCTGCTGTATATTCATGAGAAATAGCCCAACGAGCATCTTTCAAGCTGCTGATATCCGAATAGGTCTTCAATGACTTTAACTTGAATACCTTTATCAACAATTTACTCAGTTGTCCTGCTTCTTTCGTTTCGAACGTAAAAGTGATCTTGTTACTTGGCTTTCCGTTCTCCCATGACTTGAACGTTTCCATCACATCATCCACCAAATGCTGTGCTAATCGGGGCTTGCCATCTACCGAATAAATTTTATTTATCCAGGGTCGCATGGCAAATGACAGCATGGCGATACCCGCATACGAAGGGAACAAACCGTAAGGCGCACGTGTCAATTCGATGAATTTCTCCGCTAAATTAAACTCTTTTGCCTTGTCGGCGTTCTTTATTTTTCGGCTGACGAATTCACTTACCAAATAAAGCGGATGATTTTCTTTATCTACATTTTCTTTCCAGTGAAGATTATCATCCACTGCATCTTGGAATAAGAACTTTAGAGGTAAAGCCGGACCTGTTGCTTTGCCTATTATTTCATCATAGGTATTGAACATCAATATGTTCTTGGCCGTTTCTTTGGCTTGTTGATTTTTCCAGAATGTCTTTGGCGCACGAGTACGTAGCAAATCAAGTGTTTCCGCTCCACGACTAAACACTTTAGGGGCTATGCCTACATTGACTGCTGTTGCCAGCTTCATGGTGGAAAAGGTTTCGCTTTCTCCTTTCACATATACAGAAAAATTGCTACGACGAACTTCTTTCATCCAATCTGAAATCATGGCTTGTGCATTCTTGTCGTGTGCTGCACGTTGGTCTGCCAAGTTATGGCGACTTGCGCATTGGGCATTAGCCATGTACTCTATGAAACGCTCGTAATTGTCGTCACCGAAAGTAGCATCAAACACCATAAAGACAACATTGGTAAAACGTTCGTCGTTTGAGGCATGTGAAGCTATAGTTTTCAATTCATTCATCTCTTCATCGTTTCGCCCAAGCATTATAGCCATGAACAATTCATAGCTTTTCGCTTTTTCTATAGCGTTCTCTATCTGATGGAGCAAGGCTGCTTCATTCACATAGAGGGAAAAGAAATTGATACTGACAGGACGGCTGACATTAGAAGTAAGCGTATCGAATGCTTTGCGTACTTCCTGCCCATACGTAACCAGTTGTGAGGTATATTTGAATTGAGCTTTCATTTCCAATTTAATCTCCTCAATCTCTTTGGGAGGAAGTGCGGAGAATTGGATAGAGAACAATCCGCCCGGAGCACGTTGAATGATACTATTATCATTCAGCCAGTTCAATATTTCGTCTATATGAGGCTCTATTTGTGTACCTATAAAAAGACTTTTCACATTTTCTTCGCTGGGGGTTACGGTTTCGTTTCCGGCTACATTATTTAAAGCATTGAGCAATAAGATACCCTTGAATACTGCATAGGTGTTTACTCCTTGGTTTTTCACTTGTAGTCTATAAGAATTATAGCGTTCAGTCACAGCCCCGTAACGAATATGGTCTTCGTTGAACACTTCCATAACGTAATCCCAAAGATAATCAGCCGTAATGGTTTTATGCTCGGCGAATGCTACCTCACTCTCCAAGAAGTCACGTATAGCTTGGTTTGCACCAATAAATTCGAAAACACTTCGTGAGGAAGAACCCACCACTCGTGCATAATAGGTGGCAAGATTGGCTGTAGCAGGATGAATGGGATAGAGATTACGCAAGTCTTTTATCGTATCTTCTGCATTATTGCTTCCCATTGCATAACGAGCCAACATTCCGGCATGGCTATTGAAAAAAGAAGTAGTTAATGCTTCATACCCCTCAATATCAGCAATGCGGAACTTGCGTGACATGATTTTAAATGCCGACACCGTTTCCATATTATACTTCATATAATGGTAGCGACCTGTAGTTTTGGTACGTTCTTGCGCATCAAGTTTATTCAGTGCCGAAGGATGGGAGATAAAGAAGAAATAGCTGTTGTTACAAGTTTCCATAGCTTGCTCAGTTATCTTTTGTAGCTCAACCAACAATGACGGCCCCATGTCCGATTTCATTAAGTCGGTAAATTCGTCCCAAATAATCAATAATCCGCAGTAGTCAGTATTTTCTGCCAACTTGTCTTGTACCTCAAAGAACCAATCGCAAATATTGGCACTATTCAGACGTATATCCATGCGCCGTTCTGCTAATGCCCTCTTTACCTGCGTGAGTATGGAAGTGTCAGCTGTACGCAACTTGCTTGCCAAAGTCTTCACATCTGGAGCATAGGCTTCCAGTTTGGGACTTTGGCTGATGATGTCTTCCCAAAAGGCAGGTTCGCTTTCCACATGGTCTGCATAATCATCAAAGTCTGTTTTTACAAAGAAATCGGTCAATCCTGCTGCTTTTAATGCCCTTTTTATGGCACTTTGTAAACGGTGTGAAAAGTCTTCTTTGTGTGCGATGGATTCTGTACCATATAGATTAACAGGGAAAAGACGTTTACTGCTCCTTACGTCATAGACTGACTGGCGTAACAAATCGTATTGCCGGGATGCATATTCGGTGTCCAAGTATTCGCGAATGTCACCCACTTCATCACAAAGCAAATGCTTGATTACTGCGGCTGCATGACTCTTGCCCGTACCATACGTACCGTCAATCCAAAATGACTTGTGTGCATCTTGGTCATTATTACGAACGGCACTTACCACCTTGCGTAATATGTCGTTGAATTGTTCATTGGGAATAAAGGATTCCCATTCTCCTTGTTCTTCCCTACCTATATTATAAGCAGGTTTCGATTCACGTATCGTGATATAGTCTGAATATCTTGTTGCCATTGCATTAGTTGTTTCTGATTAACTTCATGGAAGTTCTATAAAATCGGCTTGGCCATTATGCAAACCATAACTATAAGTGCATTTGACTTTTACAATATTGTCCCTCATAAATCCAACTTAAACGACATGACCATCATCCTACTATCAACTTAAGGGCACTAAAAGCATCCAAATCTTCACGAAGTGATATATGGTCAAGTCCCATATTAAGTTCTGCGGTGAGAATTTGGTTCCTTTCATTACTTAAAAAATTGAGCTCTTTTATGAGCATTTCCTTAGAAACGCCGAACTCTCTCCATAAGCCATGTTTTGAATTCTGATTGTATAAATCGCTAATTCTAAATGATTTAACATCTAAGAAAGAAGCGAATTTATACAAAGAATACGCAATCGCTTCTCGTGATAACTCATCGTAAGGCATCTTCTTATACCTTGTGTTTTCGATTTTATACAACAAACCTAAGTTTCCAAGAGGACTTTCTCGAAAAGTCCTAAATAACGCATATATAATTTTGCCTACTGAATTTATCGCCATTTCGCCATAATCATTGTGAGCTAATTCGGCAATATCTTTTTCTGTGAAAACGAAATTCCAATCAACATTTCCTATATACCATTCCGCAATGGGAGAATTGTATGATAGGTTTATCCATAGCAATTCCCAAGCCAAGTCAGGTGCATTAATATATAAATCGGCAATGTATTTACCGAATTCTGTTATATTGTGTTTTTTCACATCATCCAATATTTCAGCTTGAACTAGCCACTTTTTAAATGGTGGAATCTGTTGAGTTTCATTAAGTCCATGAATCTTATCTTCAAAATAAGTTTCATATGTACACAGATATGTTTCTAACCAGCTTTCATTTAGCCCGAATCTATTATAATCAGTCAGTTTCATCTTATTTTTTGCTTTATCTATTCCTGTTACTTTCAATGAATTTGCTACAATACAACCATCCTCATGAAAAGTTAGACATTTGCCACAATGGACACATTTAGTATAGTCTATTTTTGCATCAGGGAGAATACTTAATGCACCCGTAGGACATTCAACTTCACAAGCTTCACAATTAATGCAATACACAGCTTTATTAATAGCTCGTTTTATTAAACCTTGTAGGACAGGCGATGCGTAAGTGTTCTCAAAAGAAATCTGTATAGAATCGTTTCTTTGCTCAATAGAATATTTGTACAGCGTCCCTTTGTATAATAACTCCCCCGAATTTGTATTACGGGTATATTTCCCAATAGCAGATAGAAATGTCAAGCAATCCTTCTTTGGATTTGTAATAGTAATTATTAAATGCGGTTTTGATGCCACAACCACCATGGATGATTTAGAACATAACCCTTTTCCACCAGCTCTCCTTTTCCAATTCCCGCTTTTTATATAAATATCTATGTCATTAACCCCTAAAGAGGAAACAAAAAGTTCTATTTTAGAAAGGAATGGACGTACTCGCTCATTGTAACGCATATTGGAAATCATATCGTTCCAATCCGAAGAGAAGGGGCATAGTACACATCCAACCCTTGTCATGCCATTTCTATAAGCTAAGTTTATCGGAATTTTGTACTTGAATATATATAGGTAAATTTCCACTATACTCCATTCAAGAATAGGAGAAGCGTTAATGACAGTATCGTGTTTAACACCTTTTCCTATTCGAGAATATCTTGATCGTTTTGTACTTTCCTCTGCTCGTACTCCATCAAACGTCAGTACTTTTGCTTGCTTATTAGTCCCCTCAATTTTTAACATACGATAGAGAGGGGCGGTCTTCATCACCGAACAGCACCAACGATGTGTATCACTGGGAGTACCTATCTGATCCCAATAGTTGAGAACGGATTCATGATTACGAGCTACGGAAAATTTCAAGTCGGGGTATAACGATGTATAATGCTGTCGCACTTGTTCGTAAAGGGCAAGTGAAGTAGGAAGTTCATAGCCGGTATCGCTATAAATCACTTCAAAGTCTGTAGAAGGAATGGCACGAGTGCAAAGGTCAAGTACTACTTGACTATCTTTTCCACCGGAAAAAGAAGCGAGAAAACGGTCTATTTTGGTGGAATGGAAAATACGTTTGCCATTCTCTTTGGCAGTGTCGAGGGGTACAATATCGAAGCTGTCGCAATCTTCCTTTACAATAGCCATTTTCTTTTTATAACGCTTTTCTGCATTTTCAAGTAACTGGTTATAATCAAGTTGATTGGAAGCTACTTGTGCAGTACTACGATTAGCAGATGTGTATTGCAAATATGTATCTCGGATAAATTCAATAGCTTCGCTTTCCAATAGAAAGAGGAAGTCTTTGTTACGGTGTAGCATTTTTGCCACATCCACGCATTGTAAGGTTGCCTTTTCTTTCCCTTTCTGAAACAGAACGATAGGAGAATCATAAATATTCGCCCCTTTTGCTTCAAACATCAATTCCCCACGATAAAAGTATTGTTTGTTGCAAGCCCACATCAAAGGCTCTTCTGTATGAGGATATTTCCAACCTAATTCGTGTAACTTTAACAAATTAAGTTCTTCCCAGAATACAGGACGTGGCGTTATCCCCAAAGTGTCTGAAGTAACGTGCGAGTGAAGCAATACCCCACCAGTCTCATAGTCCCAAGAAATCTTATACATAGATTAATTCTGCCTTCTGAAAAATTCTTGTATGGCAGAGTTCCCGATACCATGATTATACAAAGCATATTTGAACTAAACAAAAAAGCGTGGGAATCTTGCCTGTTGCCCATCCCACGAATCGAGGCCTTCGCATTGCCCAACAGTCAGAACGGACAACGCAGAAAGCCCACGCATGGTATATATTAATCCCATGCGTGAACGAATCGAAATATACAATGTATATATTTACGACAATTCACGGCAAGGCATAATATACCTACCGTGAACATCTACTGTTGTCTTGTCCTTTGACTGTTGTTGTAAGTTGCGAAGTTACGATTCGTCAAAGACAAGCGTCAAGTAAACGCTCTTTATGTAAAGTTGCACCCACCCGCTATCCCTCTTCGGGCTTCTGCAAGTATAATGCATCTGCAAAATTACACATTTTTATTGGAATATCAGTAATTATCAAAGATTTTTTAGGATTTGATAAAAATGAGCCAAATGAAAGGATTGTCAATCAAAGAATTTTCGTATCTTTACCAAGATTTGTATAAACAACGGTTATCATATAGATAGTTCATAATGGAAATCAATATACAATACAAAGAGAACTCTACATATTCTAATGCGGCTATTGAAGCAGTTAGATATGGATTCCAATATCGCAAAGAGGCAGAAGTGTATGCGATAGAGAATAGATGCAAACTCAACCATTGCCTACCTGCACCATCTGATATTCTCCTTTTTCTTGCAGAAGCTATTATTGGTGGAATAGCCTATGATGTCTTAAAATCAGTTGTCCATAAGACGTGGGAAAAATTGAGAAGCAAAAAATTAATCAATAAAGACAAGAATGTACATAACATCCTGACTACGGAAGAATCTTTAGATGAATTTTATACATATATAAAGGAATTCCATCAAAGAGAAATGAATATAACTGAAATACAAGAAAAGTACATCAAAGAAGAAGTCTGCGCTGATTATCATGGCGAAAAATCAGCCATTATATATGAGAAATATCATAGATTAGCCTCTGTTGAGGAGTTAATTATAATAAATAAAGAGGCTCTCCAAAAGGCGAATCGCATTATAGTTCGTAAGAAAGAATCGTAGGGCTTACTAATGAGAATTATAATCTTCACGTTTCCAAATGTAAATTAGCGTTTGAAACTTTTGCAATATAAAAATATTTCAGTGAAATATGCTGAGAAGAAAACTATCTTTCAAAAAAAATGATTACCTTTGCATTCAGGAAAAGCGTTTTTTGATTTAAGGCAAAATGAGAAGAATACGGAATTTCGCTCGTTTCCAAATCGTTAGCAGTCAAACTGGAATCCTTTGTAAGTCGTTCGTTTTCAGTAGGAAAGAAGAATGAGAATGTCTTTAGGAGTGGAATGTGATCTTCTTGGTGATTCCAGCCGAACGGATCCACCCTTTCATGTAGGTCTGGGTCCAGCAGCGCTGTAACCCCTTGAATACCATTCCCCGCTTGTCGGGGCTGTAGCCGATCAGGTCCAGTGCTTCCTCGCTGATGGGGATGATGTCCTCGGAGCGATTCTTCTTGGTGATGATGTGTACGCACTTGCCACCGGCCGAATAGTCCACGATGTCCTCCCAGCAAAGGGCGAGGATGTCGCTGATGCGCAGGCTGGTCATGCACGAGAAGAGCGATGCTGTCTTCAGCACTGGCTTCTTGCAGGGTGTCTCGGCCAACTTGTAGAGTTCTTCCACTGAAAGATAATCCTTGACTACATCCTCGGTCTCGATTTTTTCGAGGAAGTCATTGACGTTGTTGCGGATCAGCCCGTTACGGTAGAGGATTTTCAGGAGTCCCCTGAATGTAGACCAATATCCCGATGCGGAGTTTCGTGTGATGTGTCCGTTACGCTTGAGTTTCTTTGCCGTCAACAGGTACTCACGGAACTTGTTGCAGAGGTCAATGTCGAGCTCCTCAAAAGTACATTTCCCATGCACGAAGTTGCTGAAATGGAGATAGACAAATTCCCACTTTGGGTCATGTTTACGGAGCTGATTACGGAAATACTCCAGGAAATCAGCCTTGAGTTTGTACTTGTCGAAGAAATCATACCGTTCATTCACTACCGACTCGAACCTGCGGCAACGGATGGCTTCAGCCTTCTCGGCCATTACCTCGTTGAAATCCTGTTCCCGCTTGTTCTTCGGATTGGCATATATATAAATGCCAAGCGATTCATGACGGATAACTTTCATTGTTTCCTTGTCTCTATACCCAGGATAATAATCCAGATAAAACGACAGCATCCTGTTTTTCAAAGGACGTGTTCTTAATGTTACGGTTTTACAATCGTTCATAATGTTATATTTTTTATGGTTGTTATTAATTCGCTGGCAAATCACTGTAATGTAACCATGCAGACCACCTTCAGTGACGATTAATTTTGGAATAATTTACGGTAGCCTATAATCAAGTCACTTACGGACACCCATAATCCGGTCAAAGTCCACTTTCAGGAAGCGGACGAAGCGCCCGTTCTTCTCTCGGGGAATCTGATGGAATTGCAGGATATTATAAACTGAGTCACGGGAGAGGTTGAATTTTTCCATTGCCTCCTTGACGGTGTAGTATTCGGTCTTGCTCTCATCCGCAGAGTTCTTCGAAAGGTCGAAGTGGAGTTTGGAGTAGAATATCTGCCCGTGTTCTTTTTTCGAAGGTATGTTGTTACGGTAGACGTGTGAACGGATGGCGACACGTGTCATACCGTACTTCTCCTGAATCTCTTCCGGTGTGTACCATTCGGTCAGGTCGGAATCTACTTCGTATTTGGCATAGGC
>OLQJ01000542.1_pt1 | contig 20214 bp, 18 predicted proteins | sample 1673231 | NCBI WGS metagenome assembly OLQJ01 (sample SAMEA3136769, study PRJEB25190) | human gut metagenome | biome: human gut; feature: human-associated habitat; material: faeces | place: Austria | collected 2013
GATACCTTAATTATATCAGATATATGATTTTACGACCACTTTTTCAGTGGCGTCCCTATAAAGGTGGGAGTCACCTTCCAGCTGATATTTTTTCTCTGTGTTACGTAACTATGATACATATCATACTGCAAACTGGTATTTATTAAATAGCCAGTATTTACATTTTACAGCAAGCCAGTTTTAAACTTATCACAACACAATCATAAAAAGATCCAAAAGATACCTTCTGAGATTGCTTACAATTACCAAGGTCGGAAGACTACTCGGACTTTGACTCGCCATTAACGAAAAAAAGAACAGATCCATCGACCTGTTCTTCCTCAACCTGATTATTTCTTCGCTATCAACTCAATTTCTATCAATGCATCTCCGCAAAGTCCTGTCACACCAACTGTTGTCCTAGTTGGATATGGTGCTGAAAATTGTTGTTCATACACTACATTCATTGCATCAAAATTCTTCATATCTGTCAAATATACATTTACCTTCTGTACATCTTCTTCTGACATCCCCATCTCATCAAGAATACTCAGAAGATTCTTAAAAAAGTCTCCTTGTACTACTATTTTTTTCTCTTCATCTTTTCTTTCAATCTCAGTTTCTCACGTAACTCGTTAAATGTCTCCTTATACTGTCTGGATTCCATACGTGGGAATGCCTTCATCAGACGTCCGGACACGGCTCCGCCCTGACCTGACAACTCTTCATACTTCTTACGAAGCTCTTCACTTCTTGCCTGAAGCTGCTGCCTTGCTTCATCTGCGGTTCCGCCAATCCTTGTACGCCCCTCACTAAGCTTACGGCGGCTGCCTTCCGTTGCAGCTTCCAGTTTCCTGCGGCCTTCCTCTGTCGCACTTTCCAGTTTACGACGGCTTTCTTCTGTAACATTTTCCAGTTTCCTGCGGCCTTCTTCTGTCGCAGCTTCTAGCTTCTTGCGGCTCTCTGCTGTTGCTGCTTCCAGTTTCTTGCGTCTTTCTTCTGTTGCCTCCATCGTATCCATCATACCTTCATGGATATTTTCACCAAGCTTATCCGAAATCTCATGCAGCTCTGCGGCAATCTTCGCCATAGCTTCCAACTGATGATTCAGTTTCAGGATTCCGGCCGCAGTCACATACAGATCAACAAAAATACTGATTTCCAGTACTGCGAGCATTATAAGCCCTAATGTATGTGGAATAAATGTCAATATTTTATGAATGACCGGATGAATCACACGGACGATCAGTACACATGCTACTCCCCACACAAGGGAAAATATCAGGCAAACATATCCACCGATATTCAGCAGCTGATTTGTATAATCCCACCATTTATGATGAAAAATCTTATCCATCAGATATCCGGTAAGCCCTTCCAGAACTGTCACCAACACTGTGGACAACGCATACAACAAAATCAAATTGTCCTTATACGGTGTCAGGAAATAGACGACTACCGTCACACCGACTCCATAAATCGGACAGATCGGACCATTCAGGAAACCTCTGTTCACGAACTTTCTCTGCTTTGTTGTCGCATATGCAACTTCTGTGCACCAACCCAGAAAACCATACACAAAAAAGTATAACATCAAGTAATAAATCTGCATAAAGTCCCCCTTTTATGTTTATGAAATCCAGTATACTTCACATTGAAGTTTTCGTCAATTGATGATATAGTTAGTGGAGTAACCGATAAATAATTCTCATTTACAATTTATAAAAAGGACAAAAGATGACTTTAAAGCAAGGCAAAAATAACAAAACTTATCAGGTTCTTTCTATCAACATTGAGCTTCTTCTTGAGAGACGTCTAGAAGCGCTTGGATTGACAGAAGGCGCCAAAATCACAATATTGAACAACAATAAAAAAGGTGCTCTTACCGCCAGATTTCGTGGCACACGATTTGCACTTGGCAAAAGAATCGCAGACCACATCGAAGTGAAGGAGGTCACAGAATAATGGAAAAAATCATTAATGTAGGCTTCATCGGTAATCCAAATTGCGGCAAGACAACCCTCTTTAACGCTTACACCGGTGCAAATCTAAAGGTAGCTAACTGGCCCGGTGTCACAGTGGAAAAGAAAGAAGGCTTCACGACCTATGAAGATCAGAAGTTCCGTCTCATTGACCTTCCGGGAATCTACAGTCTGACTTCTTATACAATGGAAGAGACTGTATCTCGAGAATGTATCATGAGTGATGAAGTTGATGTCATTGTAGATGTCATTGACGCTTCCAGTCTGGAACGTAATCTCTATCTGGCCCTTCAACTGATCGAACTCGGAAAACCCGTTGTACTGGCTCTGAACATGATGGATATTGTAGAGAGCCGCGGCATGGAAATTGACTTGCACCGCCTCCCGGAAATGCTTGGAATTCCAGCAATCCCTGTATCAGCACGAAAAAAGACAGGACTTTCCATTCTGCTGCATGCCGTTTCCCATCACAGTGAATATGCCAGCCAGGGACCTTTTATTCATCATCACAAAGGAATGCATTCTGAACACCGGCATAATCATCACTCAGAATATGCCATGGTCTATTCCGACCTTATAGAAGATAAAATCGACGCACTGATTACTTTGATCACCGCAACTTATCCGGAAATGGATAATATGCGTTGGCACGCCATCAAATATCTGGAAATGGATAAAAATATTCTGGATCAATATCCACTTGCCGGAATGGAACAAATTGTAGACAGAAGCTATGAAAAGGATATTATCAATCAAAAATATGACTTTATCGAAGAAATTATTGATGAAGTACTTGTCAACAAAGCTCAGAAGGCAGCCTCTACAGAAAGAATTGATAAGTACCTGACCGGAAAATGGCTTGGTCTTCCGATTTTCCTTCTGATCATGGCATTTGTATTCTTCCTCACCTTTACTGTAGGAGACTGGCTGAAAGGATATTTTGAGATTGCTCTTGAAGTATTCTCAAATCTCGTATCAAATGGTCTTGCTACTGTCCATACAAGTCCGATGTTGACTTCGTTGATCGTAGACGGCATCATTTCAGGAGTTGGCGGAATTCTGACATTTCTACCAAACATTTTCATTCTCTTCCTGGCTCTTGCGCTTTTGGAAGACAGTGGATACATGTCACGAGTCGCATTTGTCATGGACGATATTATGAGCAGTCTCGGATTATCCGGAAGAGCATTTCTTCCATTGTTGCTCGGATTTGGCTGTACCGTACCTGCAGTCATGGCTTCCCGGGCACTTGAAAATAAAAAAGACCGTTTTAAGACTATCCTGATTACACCATTTATGTCGTGCAGTGCAAGACTTCCGATCTATGTCTTATTTTCCTCTATGTTCTTTGGAAAATATGCCATGACCGTCTGCTATTCCATGTATCTGCTCGGCATCATTATCGCAATTACAACAGCATTTATCCTGTCCAAAATCGACGGAAGCAAAGCGACACATGCCCTGTTGATCGAATTGCCGGAATATAAAACTCCAAGTGCCCATACGATTGCGATTTATGTATGGCAGAAGATAAAAGATTATCTTACCAAAGCCGGAACTGTTATATTTATCGCATCCATCTTAATGTGGGCAATCTTAAACTTTGGTCCTCATGGATATGTAACAGATATTTCTGAAAGCTTTGGTTCTGTCATTGGACGCCTGATCGTACCGGTCTTTCAACCGGTCGGACTCGGATATTGGCAGATTATTGTAGCTTTGATCGCTGGTATTGCCGCAAAAGAAGTTGTTGTCTCCAGCTGCAGCGTACTCTTCGGAATTCAAAATATTACGACTGCCCACGGAATGACCGCAATGGCGGCTTCTCTTGGTGCCATTGGTTTTGGCCCGGCAAATGCTTATGCACTTATGACATTTTGTCTGTTATATGTACCATGCACAGCAACCATTGCAACGATTCATCGTGAGTTGCAAAGCTGGAAATCCACTGGTTTTATCCTGCTCTATCAGCTGTGTACTGCCTGGATTATAAGTTTTGTAGTTTATCATATCGCAAGTTTGTTCTAAGCTCTTATAAGGGCGCACTAAAAAAGAAGTATTCTGACTTTGAGTAAAATCTCATTTATCAGAATACTTCTTTTTTATTTATTACATATATTTCAACTCAATCGGATCAATCGGATCGACAGGATTCTCAATCTTTCCATTCAGCATACGTTTTCTCTTACGCATGATTGTACCGGCCTTATTATAAAACCAGAAAGAATATGTCAGAATCTTATCCGCCTTTCCCATCTTGTCTTTTGTCGTCTTTCCATACAGACTGCCGCCGGTCTCAATCACTGAAGATTTTGACCTGATCAGTGCGATCAGCTCTGTCTCACATGTCACTCGCTCTGGCAGAATGGTATACCCCATACCTACACAATTAGGTCGGTGTGCGTCACTGCCACCGATTCCCGGTTTCTTATATTTCTGTGCAAGCTTAAGGGCTCTCGCATTAGACTCTGCTGATTCACATGCATTAAATGCTTCAATAAAGTCAAACCGCTTAAATAACTCTGGTGATTTGTAATAACGCTTTGTGTTCGTAAAGCTTAAATATTTGCCCCCGCATGGATGTGCCGGCCCCAGAATTCCTCCGTGCTTATGCACAAAATCAATCAATACTGCAACCGGAAGACCTCGGAGTTCCAAAAGTCTCATCTTCACGCCTTCTGGCATAATGCATAAAATATGTCCCCCGTCACAAGTATCATACTCAATTCCTTTTAAGACTACAAAATCATCATGTACTTTTCCCTTCATCTGGTATTTCCAGTGTCGGTATCCTTTATACGTATCATGATCTGTAATCAGCATTCCGTCAAATCCACGTTCTTTTAAAAGTGTAATGTACTCGTCCAGGCTCACCTTGCTGTCAATGGACCCTTCCTTTACATGACAATGCATGTCCAGTTTCATAAGCCTATTCCTCGCTCTCCTCGTCAGATGGAATATCGTCTAAATCCAAATCCCTGATCTCGATATCCTCTGACTCATCATCTGAAAAATCCTCATCTTCATCCAGATATCCTTCCGGCTCTTCTGCCTCTTCCTCATCCAGATATCCTTCCGGCTCTTCTGCTTCTTCTGGCTTCGCTTCGTCCTCATCCAGAATCATTCGGGCTTTCTCTACTTCATTCTCCATAGAGACCTGTTCCTTGATATGTTCAGATTTGATTCTCTCTTTCTTTCCAATCTTACTTGACTGCATCATGAACTGAATCATAAGTCCTACAAATGCAAGAACTGCACCTGCTACATATTTTAACCATGACGGATCTGTAATTCCAGCAAGGTCGAGAATCGCCGGACCTGCAAGAAATCCACCTGCTATACCGGTAATTACAATGATCATCGGCTCTGCAAATATTGCAGCAAGAATCGCAAGCACAAGTGCCACTGCCAGTTCCACAATAGTAATGACTGAACTTTGTGCCGGTATCACTGCTGCCAGCACTCCCATAGAGCAGATGAATATCATCACAAATACACCCAGCCTGTATACAAGAAAAGACACTACTGCCAGCAATATCGCGCAGACTAATATAACCGCTACGGATGCAATACCTTCAATTCCCGCTAATGCACAGATTCCAGCTCCCACTCCAGCTCCAATCAGAAATCCCAGGAATGCCGCAACCACTTTCACCAGCTTCAAACCGAAAAATCCAATTAAAATACCGATTGCTATCACAGCCGCAAACACTCCCACGCTTAGCTTTCCGGCAAGGAACACTGAAGTCGGTCCATCCATGGAGCCTATCGCACTTATGCCTTTCACCAATGTTGTCTCATTCATTCTATTATCTCCTTTACGTATTAATTATTTTCTCCCGTCTCATTCGTCTTTATTATATCAGTATCTGAAACACACGTAAAGTCTCTTTCTTGTACCCCTTATGCTTTCTTCCTGTTGATGATCAGACGTTCAATGATTTCTATCGTCTCTTTGATTCCGTAGTTGGCACTGTTAATGCACAGGTCATAATTCTCAGGAGTTCCCCATTTTTCACTTGTATAAAATTCGTAATATTTTTTATGCTGGCGATCCATTTTTTTCAAAAACTTCACCGCTGTCTTTTGATCCATCTCACGCACGTTCATCATATACTGCAATCTCACTTCAAATGGTGCGCTGATGAACAGACTGATATGTGGAATATAATTATTGCGCAGAATAATATCCGCACATCTTCCAACTATAATACAATCTTCTGTTCGTGCCAGATTACAGATCAGATCGCTCATATTAAAGAAGACGGCATCTTCTCTGTTAAGTCCATGATAACGATACATATTCCGCAGCTTTGATTTCAATGTTTCTCGTTTTTTTCCATATTTATCAAACTCTGTAAAGCACTCTTTCTCTTTAATATGAAATTTTTCTTCTTCCTGACGTTTTAGTACCTGCTCGAAAATCTCTGAATCATAATAATTGATATGCAGCTTATCTGCCAGCTCACTTCGCAAGAGATGTCCGTCAGGCTTCGTATACATCAACATACTAAGTGCACGGATCGTATTCTCTCTGCTTCCTGTAAATGTTCTTCCAAGGGAAGATCCTACACATTTATATACTTCACCATCCAGATCATAAATCCGATTCGCAAGTTCTATATACATATCTTTATTATTTGCCATATCCGTAACCTCCTACAAAAAGAACACAAGCATATCCAGTATAAATACCGGAACTAAGAATGCAAGCGACCATAAGATATATCCAAAGAATGATGGCATATTGACACCATTTTCATCAGAAATCGCTTTTACCATAAAGTTCGGTGCATTTCCTATATATGTGTTTGCTCCCATAAATACAGCTCCACAGGAAATAGCCTCTAGAAGATTCACCGGAATCTGTCCAAGAGCCGTTGTAATACCTCCTGTTAATCCAAGTGTTCCCGCAGTTGTCAGGAATACAAGATAGGTCGGTGTATTGTCAAGGAAGCTGGACAGCGCTCCTGTTGCCCAGAACATCTGGTACGGCTCGCTAATTCCAAGGTTTGGTCCAACAGATTTTAACAGCATCAGTGCCGGCTGCATAGTAATAAAAATTCCGATAAACAAAACTGCAACCTCTTTGATCGCTCCCCACGTAAAATGGTTCTTTGTACGGATGGAACTGTCTGTTGTCTTAAATGACAGAAATGCTGCAAGTAAAATAATCACAATCTCAATCAGCGCAGGAAGCGTCAGTGTAACTTCTCCGTACAGACGAATTCCTCTTACATTACCTGCCGCGTCCTGGAATGCTGACATTCCCGGAAGTACTCCACTTAAAATTACTGCACCTACAATCATAATAAGGAAAATAATATTGTGCAGTCCTTCAATATAAAATTCGGTTCCCGGTCTGCTGATATCCGGTTTTCTTCCTTCCGCAATATCTTTACGGTATGCCTTTTTATCCAGATGATAAAATACAAATAACAGAACAATAAATGTCAGATAATCATTCACGATACATTCCAATACTGTTTCAAATGTATCGCCTGCACCATAAACGATTGCAAATGGCACTACAAGTAATATGATCCACATAAACACCACAAGTGGCTGGTGTGCTTCCCACCACTCAGCACGTAACAGCGGCATGACCGCTATACATAACAAAAAGAAACAGATAGTAAAAGCCAGCTTTTACTATCTGTTTCTTTTTATCTTCCTACTCGAATTCTACAGCTCCTGTTTCTGTTCCATTGATCACATAGTAGACCGCATTCTCTTCCGGTTTTATGTAAAGATCCATCTCTTTAATGTCTCCGACTTTTTTACCAGATCTCGTCCATGCTTTTTTCACACGGGCAATGATGTCTTTCTCTTCTACCTGCTTACCATAATACTCAACAAATGCTTTTATTATAATGTCTTTCTTAGCAGCTTTCTTTACAGTCTTTGTCGCAGTCTTTGTTACAGCTTTTGCTACAGTCTTTGCCGCACCTGCACCTTTCACTGCTTTTTTCGTAATCTTATCTACTGTATCTGCAGCAGCCTTCTCAACTTTAGCTTCTACTTTCTCTTTTGTCTGTGGCTTTATCTCGGTCTTAACTTCTGCCTTTGCTTTCTCTTCTGTCTTTATCGAATCAGCCATAACATTTGCAGCTATTTTTACATCTTTTGTCTTTTTTACAGGTGTCCCTTTTTTTGTTACCATAATAAATCCTCCTCACAAAAAGGTATATCTCAAGTGTGAACATATTTATTATAGCACATCAAAATAGAAAATCAATTTCGAATATGTTAACTTTTTGTCAATTCGTGTCGCTTATCGACAGCATTTTTCACAATTTGACAACTTAAAATTCGAAGATCTGTAAAACCATTCCTGCAATCACTGAAAGTGCATATAAAGTGAGTACAATCTTTATGTTCTCACGTTTATCCCGATTGACCTTAAAAAGTACAACCAATCCAATTCCTGCTCCGGTACAGAGACCGGAAATGGCAGATGCGAATGAAATTGCACCGCTGATATAAAGCTGCGTGATTACAACAGAAGCCGCACAGTTAGGTATCAATCCAATAAGTGCTGCAATCACTGGCTGGAAAATACTATCTGCCAGAAGATATTCAGATAATGTCTGAATCCCAATTACTTCTATAATAAAATTCAAAATTGCTGTAAATACAAAAAGATAGAGAAATATCTTAATTGTATGGCGAAGTGCTGGTTTTAAAAGTCCGGCGTGGTGATCATGACATCCACAGTGATCACATAGATTTCCACACTCTTTTGGAGTTGCAATTTGTTTCTGCAGGAAAAGATCAATGATGTATCCTGCTACGACCGCAATCACAACTTTTACCGCAAGGAGTGTCAGAACTGTCTTTCCCTGATCCGGATTGCCAAGCAAGATCAATACTGCTTCATCTGATGTTGCAAGAAATACAGAAAGCAATGTTCCTACCGATATAATCCCTCCTGCGTAGAGGTTAGAAGCCATGACTGAAAATCCGCATTGTGGTACACAACCCACGAGTGCCCCCACAACCGGACCTGCTTTATCTACATCTTCCAGTGCCTTTCTTGTCAATTTTGTCGAATAATGCTCCAATCCTTCAATTAATAAAAATGCTGCAAAAAGAAATGGAAGCATCTTTAAACAATCTGCCAACGCATCTGCAAGTACATCTATTATCATTTCCATATTATCACCTCTAATTCTATGCCTTATTATCTAGTTACCTATTTTATTATGTTCTATTCTTAGTAACACAATCCGCAATATTATATCTTATTCTTTTCAAAATTACAAGAACTCCTCTGCAAATTTACAGGAAATTCGAGGCAATACTGTGAGGTACGGTACAAATCAAATACCACTTCATCATTCTGTAAATTTGCAGGGGAGTCCCTTTTCGATGTTATATCCGAAACTTTTTTATTTCTTTTTCAATATGTTAATGACTATGTAAACAGTTTTATGTAATCTTATCTGTAATTATAACGGGCTTTTGATCTCTTCATGTGCTCTTCCATAGCTTCTGCAGCACCCTCTCCGTCTTTTGCGAGTATAAGACCATAAATTCTCTGATGCTCTTCATAAATTTCCTGAAGCTGCCGTCCGTCAATCATTCCCGTCTCACTGACATGACGCATCAGATTACTGATTGTCTGAAGCATACTGTAAATTACAGTATTCCCGGAACACTCTGCAATACTGCTGTGGAACTCCAAATCTGCATCCAGAAACTTCTTATAATTCTGCTCTACATATGCCTGATGGATTTTATGTGATACATCATACAGACGATTCAGAGCGCGATCATCTACGCAGTCAGCTGCCAGATAAGCGGCTTTCACTTCCAGAAGATCTCTCACTTCCAAAATAGACTCTGTCTGATTGCCATTCATAAATAAAGACCAGGAAAGTGGAATGACGAAAAAATTTGCTTCATTTCCACTAATATAAGTTCCCTGCCCCGGCCGGATATCAATCATGCCAAGCACATCCAGAACTTTCAATGCCTCACGTACGGCCGAACGTCCAACTCCAAGTTTTGCCGCAAGTACACGATCTGACTCTATCTTATCCCCTTTTTTCAGACTCTTATCAAACATCTGCTCTGCAAAATACATAGTCAGGCGATTCAAAAGTTGATTAATGCTGCCTTTTTTAGACTGAAGCTTTCCAAGCGCTTCCGGGCTTACATCATCCGGTAACAGAATATGTATCTTCTCGGCAAATTCTTCTGATGGCATAGAAAAATGCATAGAATCAATTCCAACCTGTTCTGAAACACTGATAATGACATCATTCATTCTGGGACCGTCTTTTGCCTCCAGGTTAGACAATGTCGCGATGCTCATAGTTGGCTTTCCTTCTTCATCCGACAGGAATCTGTCAATGAATTCTTTTTGAGTCAGTCTTAAAGCTCTTCTTAACAATCGTAAGTTTTCTCTTTTGTACATCGGATTTAATTCGCCCATATCTTTTTCCCCGTTTCTTTCTCGAAAGGCCGCAGGATATCTCTTCCTCCGGCCTTTCGAATCACCATTCATAAATAATTATTTTTTCGGATTACTCAGCAAGAAGCTTTTTAGCAAGACCTGTCATAACAACAGAAGCTTTTGCAAATTCACTATACTTTGTAAACTCTACCGGGCAGTGACTTCTTCCGTCTTTACTTGGAACGAAAATCATAACTGTCGGAAGTACCTGACCGATCTCAAGTGCATCATGTCCTGCTCCACTAGGAAGTCTCATATAAGAATATCCTCTTGCTTTGCAGTCTTCTTCCATGATGTCAAGCATACCTTCGTCCAGCATAACTGGCTCGATCACAAGCTTTGTATCGATGTCATAGGATCCACCCATAGCCTTCACTTCACGGTCTAATGCTGCACGAATTCTGTTTGCGATATCATTAATATTGTCGTTGCTCTTAGAACGAATGTCAACTGTAAATTCACATTTTTCAGCTACAATGTTCATTCCACCAGGTATCGTGTTAATGTATCCGATTGTTGCAACTGTTCCGTCTGCTTTCTCTCTTGCCCAATCTGGGATTTTAGAAATAACCTTTGTTGCTGCATCAACAGCATCAAGACGCATATCCATTGGAGTTGTTCCGGCATGGTCAGCTCTTCCGTTTACTGTTACCATATATCTCTGGATTCCAACGATACAATCTACAAGACCAATCTCAATATTCTTTGCATCCAGAACCGGTCCCTGCTCAATATGAAGCTCAAGGAATTTTCCGATAGAACCTTCCGGCCATTTTGCATCTTCAATCTTCTCTGGATCAAGTCCATATCCCTTCATGGCATCATAGATAGAAATTCCATCTGTATCTTTGTAATGTTTGCAATATTCAACATCTCTGTGTCCAAGCATAGCTCCGGATCCAAAATATCCTGTTCCGAAACGCATACCCTCTTCATCGCAGAAACCAACGATTGCAAAGTTTCTCTTTGGTGTAAATCCTTCATCTTTTAACTGTCTTGCAGCTTCGATTGCACATACAACTCCGGCGATTCCATCAAAGTCTCCACCGTTTACTACTGAATCATAATGAGATCCCATCATAACACATGGAAGATCCGGATTCTCTCCTTTTAAGATACCGATTATATTTCCGGCCTCGTCTTCATGTACTTCAAGACCAGCCTCTGTCATAACCTCTCTCAGGTAATTTACGGCATCTCTAGCCTCTTTCGTAAATGGAAGTCTTGTACATCCATCTCCTGGTGTTGCTGTAAAACGTTTTAAATACTCTAAGTTTTCAGCAATTCTTCCTGTTACTTCTTCAATTGCTACTGTTCCCATAGTCTTTTTTTCCTTTCTGGTTACAATAATTACTTATGTTTTGGTGTTAAGATAAACACTTTCACCGGTGAATAAAACATAGCTGCCATCACGATCACAAATCCAACTGCACAGGCTGCGGTTGTCCCGGTATATAAACCGAAAAGCATAATAGCAAATGCAATCATAATTACGATAAATGCTAATGTCAGTCCACCTTCTTTAGTTTTAAAAAAGCTATTCTTCTCCATTGTCAGCACTCCTTTTTCCAGATTCAAGACTTTCTTATAAAGCTGTCATAACAAACAATACTGCTCCTATAAGAAGGGTAGACGGTATCGTAATGACCATAAGCTTTTTCATAACTTCGCCTTCGCTTCCGAGGATACTTGCTGTTGTCGTACCAAGAATAATCTTGCTCGGGCTGATTGCAGCTCCGATGGCACCACCGGCTGACTGCGCTCCAAGGATTGCAGCTGTATTAGCCCCAAGAAGTTTTGCGGTTGTCATCTGGAAACTTCCAAATAAAATATTGGAACTCATGTTGCTTCCTGTCATAAATGTTCCAAGAAGTCCTACAAATGGTGCAAAGATAATGTAAACTTTTCCGAGTACATTTGCAATTCCATTTGCAAGTACAACTGTCTGTCCTGTTCCATCCATAATCTTTGACATAATAACAAGTCCGATTACGGCAATACCAGACGGCATTGTCATAGATACAGATTTCACAAACACTCTCTTCGTACCACCCTCACCGATCCAGCCATGCTTTTTGTAATAAACAAGACCAATGATCGCTGATACAAACAAGAACATACTTGCATGGGTAAATGGAGCTAATGGTGAAAAGCAATCTACTGCTTTATTTACATAACCATAACCCGTAGATGTCTCTGGAAAAGCAAATCCAAATTTAAACTGTCCAAGCACTGTGTTCAGTGGTTTTACAAGTAATACCACCAGTGTGATAATAGATAACGCAAAATACGGTACAAATGCCTGAACAAGTGTCATATCCGGAATTTCTTCTTCTCCATCGGCTGCAGCAAAATCACGATTCATGATCGGGCTGTCCTCGATGCACCACTCGTCTTTATAAATTTTTGTTCTTCCAAGAAGAAGAATGACTACCAATGAAATAACTGCAGGGATAAAACAAGCCAATGTTGTGCTTACTTGTGTCAGCAGAAGTTCTCCGCCTCCCTGAATGACTGCCATAATTGCTACGGCTACAAATCCTTTTTTCAGTGCTTTTCCTTTACCGTAGAACCAGCATGTGGCAAAACCACCGATTGCTGTCCAGATAAATAAGAAAAATGCTGTCCACATAGCTGTTGTAAGATACTCACTGCTTCCTACAGCAAGTCCGGCTGACATAGCCAGAGAATCCCACGCAGCTCCAAGTGTACCGAATGTATTTCCCCACGCCTGACCGATAAGAGGGATAATAACTGCCCACAGCGGTTTCACACCAATACCGATCAAAAGAGGTGCTCCTACTGCAACAGGTACGCCGAATCCTGTGATTCCCTGAAGGAAACTCTCAAAAATCCAGCCCATTGCAAGTACAAGAAGCAATTCGTTTGGCAAAAGTTTACGCATACCATTACGGATTACCAAAAATGCTTTTGCCTCATCTCCAACCTGATACATCAGAATTGCAGTCCATACAATGATCAATATAATCAGTGCATTCCACACACCTTTCGCACTTTCGGAAGCAAGAAGCGTAATGTCTGCTTTATAAAAAGCAACTCCAGTAACTACCGTTATCAGTAATCCTACCGGTGCCGCCTCGGTCGCTCCCCAGCCACACTTGATCATTAAGATCAGAAGTGCCGCAATTGGAAGGAACGCCATAATCCACATAAATAGATTTACTGGTATATTCATCTTGTTCCATCTCCTATTTTCTTCTCATTACTTACAGATGTGGGATAACTCCCACATCTGATATAACTATTATTGATGGATCACAGTTCCTGTCTTTCCGGCAATTCCTTCTGCCGCTTTGTCAAGAAGTGTAATCAATGTTCTTCTTCCTTCTCCTGACTCAGCAAAACGAATTGCTGCTTCAATCTTCGGAAGCATAGAACCTTTTGCAAACTGTTCCTCGGCGATATACTCTTTTGCCTGTTCTACAGTCAGATCTGAGAGCCATTCCTGATTCTCTTTGCCAAAGTTGATCGCAACTTTTTCTACGGCTGTCAAGATAACCAGATAGTCTGCTCCAAGCTGAGCTGCCAGAAGGCTGCTCGCATTATCTTTGTCAATAACTGCGTTGACTCCGACCAGTTTTCCGTTCTCACTGATTACCGGGATTCCACCGCCACCACATGTGATTACGATGTGTCCTGCATTCACCAGTGTCTTGATCGTCTCAAGCTCACGGATTCTCTGTGGCATCGGAGAAGCTACTACTACACGGTAGCCTCTTCCTGCATCTTCCATACAACGCACGCCATTTGCTTCATTTTCTTCCGCCTCTTCCTTAGTAAGGAATCTTCCTATTGGTTTTGTCGGATTCTCAAATGCCGGATCATTCTTATCTACTTCTACCTGTGAAAGGATTGTAGATACTTTTCCTTCAATGTTACGGCTGTAAAGCTCGTACTTAATTGCATTCTGAAGATCGATTCCGATATATCCCTGGCTCATTGCCACGCTTGTCGGAAGCGGAACCTGTTTATAATTCTCATGCATAACAACCAGGTTGTCCATAGCATTCTGGATCATTCCGACCTGTGGACCATTTCCGTGTGTTACGATGATATCTAATCCCTGCTGTGCAAGGTCAACAATTACTTTTGCAGTCTTAGCCACTGCCTCTTTCTGCTCTTCTACATCTTTACCAAGTGCATTTCCGCCAAGAGCAATGACAACTTTTTTCTTTTCCATGGCTGCCTCCTATCTTCCGGACTTATGCCTCGAATCCAAGCTTCTTAGCGTATGCTACGATAGCTTTTTCGAAACACTCGATTGGCGGGTGAACTGTACCTGCTCCAATCTGTCCTTTTCCTGCTACTTTGTTAGCAATACCTGTGTTGATTACTGGTGTGATACCTTTCTCAACTACAAGTCTTGCATCGATTCCAAGACAAATTCCCTGGAAATTCCATGTAGGAACTGTGAAGTTCGGGTTTCTGTCTGTAACGATTTCCATCATCTCGTTACTTGTACGAAGAGCATCCTCGTATCCGCCAGCACCTACGAATCTTGTTACAGCCGGTGCTGCGATCATTGCCATACCACCGACACCAAATGTCTCTGTAATAGCACTGTCTCCCATATCCGGGCAAGCATCATCTGCATCATATCCTGTAAAGTACAGTCCCTGTGGTGTATTAACCGGACCTGTGAACCACTCGTCACCCATACCAGCAATACGGATACCGAACTCATATCCGTTACGGCACATTGCTGTAACGATTGTTCCGTCTGTTCCTTTACGTGCATCATCCATAACAGCCTTACCTGTAGCCATCATGATGTTCAGGAAGAACTGATCTGTATCAGCAAGGAATTTGATAACATCATAGCGGTCTTTCTCGCTGATGTCTTTCATCTCTGTAATAAGCGGAGCCATCTCTTTTAAGAATACAAGAGAAGCTGCAATATTTCTCTGGTGGAACTCATCACCCATTGCGATTGCTTTTGCGATCAGTGGGTTAATTGCAAGTCCGTTCTCCATAGAACGAAGAGCTTTTCCAAGTATTGGACCAAGAACATCTCTCATCCAACGAAGTCTGTTAACAACTTCCTCATCATAAGCTCCGAAACGAAGAACTTTACCAATACCCTCGTTCATTGTACAGTAAGCTCTGTTAGCTCCTGTCTCGTTCTCAACTACAAATACTGCCATGTTAGGAGATGTGATTCCACCCATAGGTCCTACTGCATTGCAGTGGTGGCAAGGGATGAATTTGATTTCTCCATTCTCAAGCATCTTTCTTGCTTCTTCTTCTGTCTCTGCCCACTCCTCGAACATTACAGCACCTACGCAAGATCCCTGCATCGGGTCTGGCATATTCTTGTAATCTACCGGAGGACCTGCATGAAGAATTACTTTTCCATTATTTTCAGCAAACTCTGGAATTACTTCTTTTGCACGAACGTTGTCTTTTAATACTGGCTGGCTGGCTACAACCTTAGCAATCACTTCACGGTTCTTCTCTTCGATTCCTTCGTAATTTCTTAAGAAGTTCAGAGTCTTAATAAGTTTTACATTTCCGCCTGCCGGTGGAGCCCAGTCATACTGTACAACTTCGCATCCAAACTCTTCTACAACTTCTGCGAAGCTCTTCAGTCCGATGTTGATGATACGTGGTTTCTCAGAAAGAAGCTCTTTTAATGTCTCAGCTGGTGTATGTTTCTCACATGCAACAACCTCTTTTGCGCGAATCTCTTTCTCTGGCTCCTGGAAATCTCTTCCGATAGCGTGGATAGCTGTCTGACATGCAAGCTTGTTGTTCTCACATACGATAACTCCAGCCTCTTTTAATTTGTTAACTGCCTCATCATATCCCTGATAATCTCTTCTTGTTCCACATACTGTAGCGATGAAGAATACTTTTCTTCCTGCTGCATCTGCTTTTGCCTGAAGTTCTTTGATTGTCGGAATCAATGATCCTGCCATATCTGCGTGTGAACCATATCCAAGCATGATGTCAAGAAGGACAACTCCTGTAGACGGATCATCTACTGCTTCCTGCATACACTCAATACGTTTTGCAGGATCGATCATCGGATGTGGTTTACCCTGTGTATAAGCATCATCTCCAAGGTCAACTACTACGTTGCCATCTAACTGGAGCATATATCCTTCAACGTCCTCTGGTGGAACTTTGCAGTTCATTGCATCTTTGATCAGCATAGCTGCCTCATTTGCAAGTGTACCACCTGAGTAGTAAGCTTTGATCGTCTTTCCGTCTTCTGCTTTGTAGAATTCAGACTCATCTACATCAACAGTAGCTTCCGGAACCTTTGTTCCTCTTACAAGACCTACAGCAAGACGAGCTGCCTCATCCAGTGTGTATGCATGATAGAAGTTCTCCTCATGATACTCTGGCTTCTCTCCAACGAACAGAGTAACAACTGGTTTGCTGAAGTTAGAAAGTCTTGCAGAGATTTTATCTCTTACTTCTTTTGCAGGCGGTTTGGAAACGATTACAAGTACTTTCACTGTATCGTCGTCTTCCATTGCATCGATCATATCCATCATTGTGATTCCACCGACCTCAGCCTTCAGGTCACGTCCACCGATACCGATAGCATTTGTAACGCCCTCACCAAGTCTGTCGATAATTGTTGTAAGCTCCTGGATACCTGTTCCTGAAGCTCCGATGATTCCGATAGAACCTTTCGCTACATTATTTGTAAATGCGATTGGAACTCCCTGAATGATTCCTGTACCACAGTCCGGACCCATAACTGCAAGTCCTTTTGAATGAGCTTTCTCTTTCAGAGCTTTCTCATCCTCAATTGTTACATTGTCACTGAACATGAATACGCTCAGTCCCTCATCCAGTGCACGGTCAGCCTCTAATGCTGCATATGCTCCCGGAATAGAGATAACTGCCAGGTTTGCATTGGACATTTTCTTCAGTGCCGCATCCCATGATTTTACACTTTCAGAACCTTTCTTTCCTTCTGCTGCTGTAGACTGTTTCTTTAAGAACTCCTCAACTTTGTCCATTACAGCATCAAGTACTGCTTCATTATTAACATCAGCTACAACTACCATATCATTTGCTGTAGCGTCCATTAACTCATCTGTTGTAAGTCCACTCTCCTTAAAAATGTCTTTGTTCGCCGGTGTAGCCATCATAACCTGAATCTTGTTGACTCCATCCAGTGAAGAAAGCTCATTTGTCAGAAGCATCAGAACTACTGAATCCTGGTAACTGCCTTTTTTTACGACTGTCTTTAACATGTCATTTCTCCCTTCTTATCTAGTTCATTGTTTTTATAGTTTGATATCATCTATTTTTGAGATGGGACCCGGGAAGCAGAGGAGTGCTCCACTTCCTGGTCCATTGGAAATTGCACGAAATAAATGAATTAGTCAGCGAATCTGTTTTTGTGATCGTATCTGTCAAAGTGAATTGCGTCACTCTTGAGATAATCAACAAGCTCATCTACGACTTCGATTCCACCTTCAGCATAAGCTTTGTCTCTTCTCATAAGAGCTCTCTGTCCTGGGTAGTATACTTTGTCGAATCCCGGAGCTGGTCTCATAGCATTTAACTCATCGCATGTCTGAGACATATTCTTCTTGAACTGCTCAGCACCGCAGAATCTCTCTGGATCGATAACGATAATTGTCTGTCCAAGCTCACGTCCTTTAGAGCAGTCATGATACATGGAGCTTACATGTTTACCAAACGGTACTCCAAGAAGTACTCCTGAGAAGATGTCTACCATCATCATAAGTCCATATCCCTTAGCACCGGCAATCGGTACAAGAGCATTTACTTTATGTGGATCTGTTACAGGAGCTCCGTCCTCATCTACAGCCCAGTCTGCAGGAATCTCAGCACCCTGTGATCTCTTGTCCAGGATTTTTCCCCAAGCCTGAACTGTTGTAGCCATATCAAATACAACATTACGATCGTCTGCTGTCGGGCAAGCAAATGAAATCGGGTTTGTTCCATAATAAGGCTCTGTTCCGCCGTATGGTACTGCCATCGGATCTGACTGGCAGAATGTGATAGCTGCAAGTCCTTCTTTTGCACACATCTCTGTATAATATCCGATTGCTCCTGTATGAGATACATTCGCCATACCTACAATAGCAACTCCGTTCTCTTTTGCCATCTCAATAGCTTTCTCAGTAGCTTTTGTTGCTACCCAGTAACCGATACCATTGTCTCCATCCATGATTCCTGAGCAAGGACCCGTCTGATTCCATGTGATGTTTGGCTCATGTGTGATTCCGCCTTTGAAGATTCTCTCACAGTAATACTCAACACGAACAGCACCATGTGAAGCAAATCCTCTCTCATGTGCCCATGTCAGAATTTCTGCTGTCTGATCAGCGTGATCCTCACGAAGTCCCGCCTGGATCAACTTGTTTTTCATTAAGCCCTTAAGCTCTTCTCTTGAAAGTCTCATTCTTTCATACCATCCTTTTCTTTATTTTCTCTCTTTATATACCATATAGTTACCTATATAATTATCTACGTGTTTTCTTTACATGCAGTATTTTTCTAATTTATGCATCTTCTAATTCACACTTTTTCAATTCATCTTTTCTATTTTGTCACATTATTGACAAACTCTTATATAGCATATACGCCGGTACATACAGTTTCTTTATTGCTCCCAGCAATGCCGCTCGCTTTTTTTACTGTATATACCGGCATATGATGTCAATCGTATATAATTTATATTCGATTTTATTATGTGCTAAATATCATTTTCAGTGTAAGAACATCCTTCAGGCTATGTACTATATATTACAGAGCAACGTCTCTGTTGCAGTCTTTAGAGTAGATGTAAACTAGCTCTTCCTCACGTCCCTCATCACCTATAGCGTAGCAAGCTTGTGGAATATAAGCGTCCATGAAGCAGTAATCACCTTTCTGAAGCGGTACCCAGTCATCTCCAAGTCTGTACATAGATTTTCCAGACAGGAAATACATACCATGCTGCTGAACATGTGTCTCGATATATCCATGAGAAGCTCCGATGTGGAATTTCAGGATATGCATATTCATGTCAAATCCGATGTCATGAGCTGATGGAAGGAAATCCTGTACATAGCAGTTCTCCATTCCTTCATAGGACATCCACTCAAGATCATTAGCATTTCCAACTACTGTGTGAGCACTGTGCCCTGCAACTGGCTCATAACGGCGTCTGTATACATATAATGTAGCCTCGCCTTTAGCTTCAAAAGTAATGTTGTTACTTGCCGGTGAGTAAATGTATCCGCCTTTTGTAAGTTCTGCAGACTGATCATCATTCTTTACTGAAAGTTCACCATCAACTACATATAAGAAGGACTCGATTCCCTCTCCACCGATTCCTGTATTCTTTCCACCTTCGTGAACATGTACAAGATAGTCAGCAAATGTTGCACCCATAGCCGGTGAGCCAAGAATTGTAACATCACAGTTCTCATATCCCGGAACTACATTCTTTACAAGTCCATCTGGATCAAGAACGATGTAATCTCCTTTTTTAATAATGGAACGTGTGTCCAAAAGTGCATCACGATATCCTAATTGATTGTTTAAGTAACTCATTACCAAATACCTCTCTTTCTTAATGCGGAACACAAAATCAAATTCAGGTTTTGTTGTTACCATGTTTTATGGTCTTATTATGTCATTAAAGCTTAAAATTTGCAATCGGAATTTTAGATAAAAGGTTCAACCACTTTTTATCTACTTTATGGTAAGTTTTGTCTAATGACTTCTCTTGAAAATGACATTTTTTGTGATATACTGTTAATTATTGGATAAGAGCCTATATATTTTAGCTAT
>OLQJ01000551.1_pt1 | contig 20108 bp, 16 predicted proteins | sample 1673231 | NCBI WGS metagenome assembly OLQJ01 (sample SAMEA3136769, study PRJEB25190) | human gut metagenome | biome: human gut; feature: human-associated habitat; material: faeces | place: Austria | collected 2013
AGTTATTTAATATATAATATACTATAGTTATTATTATTATTATTATTATTATTATTATTATTTAGTTCTATAGTTAGTTATATAAATATAATATGATAATATTTATATAATGTCAAATATAAAAAATATATAACTATATTATAAATTATAAAAATAATATATTTTACTTTATTAAAAATATATGTTAATATATATTTAGTTAGTTATAAACATAAATAAAATTAGTTATTATAGTATTTAGGAGGAAAAATGAGTAAATTTGATAAAATATACAAAGAAATTGTTGAAATTATAGATAAAAATGGAATATGGAGTGAAGGAAATGTCAGAACTAAATATGCTGATGGAACCCCTGCTCATTATAAAAGTTATATAGGCTATCAATTTAGACTTGATAATTCTACAGATGAAGCACATCTTATCACTACTAGATTTGCTCCAAATAAAGCTCCTATCAGAGAACTTTACTGGATATGGATAATGCAGTCTAATGATGTAGATGAATTAAATAAATTAAAATGTAAATTCTGGGACGAATGGAAAATGAATGATGGTACTATTGGAAAAGCCTATGGTTATCAAATTGCAAAACAAACATTTGGATATAAAAGCCAACTTGATTATGTAATAGGAGAGTTGAAAAAAAATCCTAACAGTCGTAGAATAATGACAGAAATCTGGGTACCAGAAGATCTTGATAAAATGGCTCTTACCCCTTGTGTACACCTTACTCAATGGAGTGTCATAGGAAACAAACTTTATCTTGAAGTAAGACAAAGAAGCTGTGATGTAGCTCTTGGACTTGTTGCTAATGTATTTCAATATTCTATACTTCATAAACTGGTAGCTATGGAATGTAACCTAGAACCTGCTGAAATTATATGGAATATTCATAATGTACACATCTATGACAGACATATGCCAGACCTTTTAGAACAGATAAAAAGACCTTCAATAGATGGTGCAACTGTAAAAATCGAAAACTTTAAATCTATATATGATTTTAAACCTGATGATGTAGTTGTTGAAAACTATCAATATGGGGAAAAAATTTCTTATGAGGTGGCGATATAATGAATAAACCAAAATTAAATATGATAGTATGTGTGGCAGAAAATAATTTAATAGGTGATAAAGTTCCTGAAGGAAATGGTTTGCTTTGGGAAGCTCCAGAAGAACTTAAATTTTTCAAAGAGAAAACAATAAATAATATTGTTGTATTTGGAGAGAATACAGCTAAATATGTTCCAATAGATAAAATTAGGAAAAATAGAACTGTACATATTGTAAAAAATAAAGAAGATTGTGATTTTATTATAAAAAGATATGAGAATACAGATAATGAAATATACATATGTGGAGGTAAAACAGTATATGAATACTTTTTAAAAAATTATCAATTTGATAGGATATACATATCTAAACTGAAACCACATATTAAAGTTAAAATACCTAAATACCCATTGTTTTTACCTGAAATAGATACAAGAGTCTATAAAAGTATAATGACTATACATAAAAATGATTTTGTAGTAAATGTTTATGAAGGCATAGACTCAAATTTAAAGAAGATATAAAAAATTATATCTTCTATTTTTTTATTCTTGACATTTTATATATTTTATGATATCATTAACATATAAAATAATAAAAGGAGGATAATATGAGTGAATTAAAAATAAATGAATTTTCTAAAAAATATAATATTAGCAAAATTACTTCAACTAAAATTTTTAAATGTTTAGGAGAATTAGCTGAAAGTATTTTAAAAGAGAATCCATACACTCTAAAAAGGTTTGGGGGATTTGCATTTAAAAGATGTGATGAAATAGCTAGAAAAATAGGATTTGATATGAACAGCCCAATTAGAGTAAGAGCTTGTGTAGATTTAGCTATTGAAGAAATAGCTAATGGTTCTACAATAATAAAAACATTTGAGGTTATGTCAAGAGTATCAAAAATATGTGACATACAATCAATGGATTATATAAAAAAATGTATAGAAAAACAAGAAGGAGATGAAATTGATTATATATTTTTAAATTCAGAATTAAAACCTACGGATAACAATTCAATAAATTTATGGATGACAAAATCTATATATTATAATATTGAAAAATATATATTTAATATGTGTTTAAGAGCATCAAGAACTTCTGTTATTGAAGTAAATGATAAGCATATTGATGATGTTGAGAGAGATTTGCCTTTTACTTTAAGTAAAGGACAAAAAGAAGGATTAATATCTTTTTGTAAAAATAATTTAAATATATTGACAGGATTGGGAGGGACGGGGAAAAGCTTAGTAACAAAGTGTTTATTAGACATTTTAGATAAAACAAAACAAACTTATACATTGATGACTCCCACAGGAAAATCAGCTAAAGTTTTAGAACAATCAACTGGTAGACCTGTTCAAACTATTCATTCAAGATGTCTATCTGGTGGAGATATAAATTCTGATTGGTTAATAATAGATGAGTGTGGAATGTGTTCTATAGAACATTTTAAATTAATTAGAAAAGTATTAACTAATTTTCATATAAAAATATTATTTATTGGGGATATAAATCAATTACAACCAATATCACCTGCACAGCCTTTTAGAGACCTAATAAATTTAATTAAAATAGGAAAATTAAAAGGAAATATTATTGAATTATCTGAAATAATGAGGGCTTCAAGTGAGCTATTTATACCTCATTTATGTAAACAATTTACAAAATTTTTACCTTATGATTCAAGATTGGAATTGAAGAAAAAAGGAGAATTAAAAGGTGTAGAGTTTATAAAGAAAACAACAGATATAAATACACATATATTAGATATTTTAAATGAAAATAATTTAAGTTTTGAAAATACATCTATTCTTTTACCTCAAAATAAAGGAGATTATGGATGTGTAAAAATAAATATGTTTTTACAAGAACATTTTAATGGACAAAATGAAATATTATTTTCTGATAAATTTAAAATATATAGAAAAAATGATGAATTGATGCATATAAAAAATAATTATTCTATGAATATTATGAATGGTGAAAGGATAAAATTGTTAGATAAACAAGGGTATAGATATATAGCACAAAAAGTTGATACTCTTGAAGAAGTTATTTATGATGAAGAAACTCTTCAAAATGAAACTATCTTATCATATTGTAATACTATTCATAAGTGTCAAGGTATGACTCAAGATAATATAATAATAGTGTGCATAAGTTCTCATATTTATATGTTGACTAAACAATTAGTATATACTGGTATGTCAAGAGCTAGTAAAAAATTATTTATTATTTATGATGATGGTATTTTAAGAAAAGCATACAATAAGGATGTGGTAGATGAGAGAAAAACTTTTTTAGGTGAAATAGCAAAAATAAAAAATAAATAAAGGAGAGGATAAAAAATGAATGAATTAATAGTAAAAGAATACTTAGGAAATAGTATTGAGTTTAAAATGGTTGATGGGGTAGTTTATGCAAATGCTAATAAAATGGCTAGTGGATTTGGTGGAAGTAAAAAGTTGGCTGATTGGAAAAGAAGTGAAAATACTAAAAGGTATATTGAAGCTTTAGAAAAAGCATATGGAAATTCCCACATGCTAATAAAGTCAGAAAAAACAAACATTGAATATGGAGGAGGAACTTGGATTCATGAAAAACTTATTCTTAACTTTGCAAGGTATCTTAATGTAGAATTTGAAGTATATTGCGATATTATTCTTGAAAAATTCATAGCAAATAACAGAAACAGAATTATAAACCTTATAGATTTAGATGAAATACCAGAATCAAGTATTGATAATAGTGGTTATGTATATGGAGTTAAAAATATGAATACTGGATATATAAAAATTGGTGCTTCTAAAGATATAAACAAAAGATTGTGTCAGCTTCAAGTAGCAAACACAGATGAATTACAAATAGTATATATATCGGAATTGGTTGATAATATGTATGAATTAGAAAAAGAATATCATAATGTGTTTAAAAATAAATTAATAAGAGGCGAGTGGTTTAATATAAATGAAAGCAACATGTTTTCAGTGTAAATAGGAGCAGAAAAAATTTCCCCCATCTCATATAAAAATTCTATGAATCGTGAAAAACCTATGTTTGAATCAACCTTATAACAAGGAAAACAAATTCTTATGAGAGAGAGCAAATTTGTAAAAAATAAGGAGGTAAAATATGAATAATTTAATCAAAATAGAAGAAAGAAACGGAGAACAATTAGTAAGTGGGAGAGAATTACATAGATTTTTGGAAGTGAAAAGCAAATTTATAGATTGGTTTGAAAGAATGAAAGAGTATGGATTTACTGAAAACATTGATTTTATTAAGTTGAATGAAGTTTCTCAAAAAAAAGAAGGTTCAAGAATAGTAAATAGAGAACAAATTGATTACCTAATGAAGATATCAATGTCTAAAGAAATTTCTATGTTACAAAGAAGCGCTAAAGGAAAAGAAGCAAGATTGTATTTTATAGAGTGTGAAAATAAACTAAGAGAAAGTAATGTTTCATTAAATAGAAAAGATAGTTTATTATTAAATATTATAAAATCTAGTTCTGAAACAGAAAGAGCTATTGCTTTAAATAAATATGAATTAGAATATGTTAAACCGTTAGAACAAAATTTAGTAAAGACACAAGAAAAACTAGAACATAAACAAGAAGTTGTTAATTGTTTAGTTGATGAAGTTAAACTGAAAACTCAAAGACAATTTTTAAATGAAATAATAAAAATGAAAGGGGTTGAATTAATAAGTACAAGATGGAATATATTATATAAATCTTATGAACAAAATAAGCATATTAATCTAAAAGCAAGAATAGAAGCATATAATTTAATACATAAACCTAAAATAAAAAATAAATTAGAGTATATAGAAGTTGTATTACAAGATATTCCTAAATTGTATTCAATAGCTGTAAAATTATTTGAATCAGATTTTAAAGATAAATTGAAAAAATATTATGAAGCACTTTAAGGAGGTTATTTATGAGAACATTATTATTAATGAGAGGTGTACCTGCATCAGGAAAGACTACCTATATTAAAAATAATAATTTAGAACATTACACATTATCAGCAGATTATTTGAGAACATTGATTCAAAATCCTACTATGGATGAAAATGGTAAATTTGGCATTTCTCAAAAAAATGATAGTGAAGTTTGGAAATTACTTTTTCAATTATTAGAAGAAAGAATGAAAAGGGGAGATTTTACTGTTATAGATGCAACACATAATAATGATAAAATGATGAAAAAATATAAAGAATTAGCTGATATATACAAATATACAATATTCTATAAAGAAATGAATATCTCATTAGAAACAGCGTTATTAAATAATTCAAATAGGCAAGAGTATAAAAAAGTTCCTGAAAATGTAATTAAGAGAATGTATCTAAATTTAAAAAATTGTTATATACCTAAAATGTTTAAACCAATACAAGATATAAACGAGATAAATAATTTCTATGTTGATAATTTCGATAAATATAATAAAATTATATTTATTGGTGATATTCATGGATGTAATGAGCCTTTAAAAGAAGTTTTAAAAGATTTTTCATGTGATACTGCTTATGTATTTTTAGGTGATTATATTGATAGAGGAATACAAAATAAAGAAGTTATGGAAACGTTGTTTAATATAATGGAATACTCAAATGTATATTTTTTAGAGGGTAATCATGAAAATGTTTTATTAGATTTCGCAAAATTTCAAAATACAAATAAGAAATCATTTGAAAAATTTACTAAACCTCAAATAGAAGATATGGATAAAAAACTATTTAAAATATTCTATAAAAAATTAAGACAAGCAATGAAAATTTCATTTCATGGACAAAAATATTTTGTAAATCATGGTGGAATACCTAAAATGCCACAATATTTAACATTATTGTCTTCAAATTCGTTGATAAAAGGTATAGGTGATTATGACTTTGATGTAGATGAACAATGGGATTTAAACTCAAAATTAGGTAAAAATTATGGGTATATACAAATTCATGGACATAGAAGTTTGAAAGACTATGAAACATCTATCTCTTTAGAAGATGGAGTTGAGACAGGTGGTAATCTTAAAATATTTATTGCTTATAAAGATGGGAATACAGAAATAAAGTACATAAAAAATAATATATTTAATGAAAAATTATTAGATATAGCTGAACCTAATGAAAATATACAAATTAAAGGTCTTGAAACTGGAAATGAAGAAATTAATAAAATGTCAAAATCTAGATATATTAAAGTAAAAAAATTAGAAAATGATATATGTAGTTTAAATTTTTCAGAAACAGCTTTTAGAAAAAATATTTGGAATAAACTTACGATAAAAGCACGAGGACTATTTGTTGATAAAATTACAGGAGATGTTATAGCTAGGAGTTATAATAAGTTCTTCAACTATCAAGAAGTTTCTCAAACCAAATCATCAAACTTAAAATATACTTTAAAATTTCCTTGTAATATTTATAAAAAAGAAAATGGATATTTAGGTATAATTTCACATCATAAAGGAGAACTTGAATTTTTTACGAAAACCACAAATAAATCTGATATGGTCAATATGTTTAAAGAACTATTTTTATCTAAAGTTAATGAAGATGAACTTAGTAGATTCAAAGAATATATTATAAAAAATAATATATCAGTTGTTTTTGAAGTTGTACATGAACAAGATAAACATATTATAGAATATGATTCTAACTATATATTTCTTTTAGATTGTATGGAAAATAAATTAAATATTTCTGAAACAAATTTAGATGTACAAATTTCTAAATTACATTCAAACAATATAAAACAAATATTAAAAAATAATATAGAATATAAGTCTAAATTATTAGAAGTATATAATTATGAGGATTTATTAAAAGCTATAGACTATTATGATAAAGATGAAACTATGGAAGGTATTGTTATTGAAGATTCAAATGGATTTTTATTTAAAGTTAAAGGAAAATTTTATAAAACTTGGAAAGATTTAAGAGCATTAGTGCAAAAAGTTGATAAAAATAATAACTATTTTGACATAAGAATGTTAAATAATGAAGTCCAAATAAAATTCATGACATGGTTTTGTAACGATTATATCAAAAATACCTCTCCTGAGTCTTTGACATTAAATATTGTTGAATTAAGAAAATTGTATAATGAATATGTAAAAGGGGGTTGTACTAATGGAGATTAAAAAATCTTATTTATTCAGAACAGAAGAAACTACATTTAAAGAAATAGAATCAATAGCTAAGGAAGATTCAAGAAGCGTAAATTCTATGCTCAATCATATAGTTAAAGAATATATAAAAAACAAAAAACATATGAATGAAAAAATAGAAAAAGAATAGAGGTAGCAATTATGACAAATGAAATGAAAAATATTGTATATAGTACAGATAAACATAAAGTTATTATTGCGAGAGCTGGATGTTTCCCTTCTGATGTTGAATTTTGGAATGGAAAAAGATGGAAAAAAATTAATGAATATAGTAGCGATGATAAAGTTATGGAGTATGACCCACTAAAAAATATTTTTAATATAGCATATCCTATAAAATATATAAAACAAAAAAATAGTGGATTATGGTACATTTTTAAACTAGAAAATAATAAAACAATAAAAGTTTCAGATAATCATAATATGTTATGTTATAGAGATAGTAATACATATTATCATTGTACAGCAGAAAAAATACCTAAAATCATAAAAAATGAAAATATATTTATAAAAATATATAATAATTGGAAAAAAGAGTATGTTAAAATAGTAGGATATTATAGTATAGTTGCTAATAATGAAAATGAATATTGTTTTACAACTAACTCTGGAAATTTATTAGTAAGATATAATGGGTTAATATATGTTGTTGGAAATTGTGGAAAAACCACTACTCTAAACGAATATATAAAGCAACATACAAATGAAAAAATACTATATTTAGTCTACTCAGCGTCAATGAAAAAAGACGCTGAACATAGATTTGGTAAATCACCTAATTGTGATGTTATGACTATACATAGTTATGCTTATAGATGGTTTTTAAAAAATTATAGCAAAAGAAGATTAAAAAATATATCTTATATGGATATTGAGAATATTGTTAAATTAAATAAATCTATTAGTGGAAATGACATATATTATGATATTAGTAAAATATATTTTTATTATATGATGTATTTAAGTTCTGATGTAAGAAAACCCACTGAATTACAAGTGTTAGAAAAAGATGATAACATATATTTAAAATATGTAGAAAAAGTATTTTTATATGAATTTAATGACTCTGAAACTATATCTCATGGATTATATTTAAAAGTATTTCAATTGAGTAAAGTTAATATATCAGGTTATGATACTATTTTAGTTGATGAATTTAATGATGTATCAAAAGTAATGTTAGATATAGTTGTACATAATTTAGATAAAAAAGTTATTGTATGTGGCGACCCTCATCAAGCTATTATGTCATTTAATTTTTGTTTAGATGGTCTTCAAATTTTAATAGATAAATACAATTTTAAGAGGTATGATTTAACTTATTCATTTAGAATAGGTAAGCAACTGAGTGATTTATGTTCTAAATTTTTGAGTTGGTGCTATAAAGACAATATAAATTTTACTGGTTTAAATAAATCTGTAATAAAAAAATTAGATATACATAACTCTACTGAACTTATAACTATATTAGTTAGAACTAGGGTAGGAGGATTAATACAAGCATTAGACATATTAGAAAAATCTCCTGATAAGAAAATATATTTTTATGGTGGATTAGAAAAATATGGAGTAAAGGAGTTAGAAAACCTAATTAAATTTAAAAATAATGTGTATATAAATGGGGTAAAATTTCATATATTTACACTAATGCAAATGGTCAAGAATGGATTAGAAGACCCAAATGTAAAAGAAATAATAGCTTTATATGGTTTTTTGAATAAAAATGAAAATTGTTTAGAAATCTTAAAATCAAGTGTAGTAAACGATATAAAAAAAGCAAATATATCTATAATAACACTTCATTCTTGTAAAGGTATGGAGTTTGAAAATGTAAAATTAGGTAGTGATATAAAAAAAGCTTTTAAAATAGGAAAAGAATATCATTCTTTAACACAAAAAACTAATAATGAATATCTATTAGCAAATCAAAAAGCCGAAATAAATTTATTATATGTTGGATGTAGTAGAGCTACAAAATTTTTAGATATATCAAATATTTTTAAAAAATATTCTTGACTTTTTTTAAAATTTTGGTATAATATAAGTAAGAAACACATAATAAACATTCCTCATATATTCTTGGTGGTTCTTGGTATATGAGGACATATGGAAATATAGCTTAAAAAAGGTAAAGCAGTATACTTTTAATATATTTATATAGGTTCGAGTCCTATTATTTCCTTTACTACATGTAGTTTCAAATTTATTAAATTTGAATAGTTCTTAATATAAAAGGATAGAAATGTTAGCTATCGCCCGAGTTATGAGATACAGATGTAACGGCTGTTTTATATTAAGAAAGTTATAGTTATCATAAGTAATTGATAACACCACTTTATGCGTAGAAGTAACGAAAATATTATATTCGTTGGGTCTATAATTCGGTTAGTAGAGAAATCTTAAAGTACGCTTATCTGGGATGAGAGCTTTATGTGTGAAATCCTAAATCTACATTTATTTGGTTTTGTGTAATACAGAGGACATTGGAAATTTAATACAAATAGAACCTTTCTCCGTTGAGTATAAGGTCGTTTATTAAGATGCATCTTTAGGGTAAATGCTAATTGTGGCTACCCTAATTAATAGAGGTTACGAAGCCTACCAAAATCGTTTTATTTATTTAAATATACCTATGAAACTCAATTTCTAGGGTTGAGTTGAGGTATATTAACGAAACCCAAAGTCATACAGTCTCTTTGCAGATGTTGTTGACCTATAATGTTAATGTAAACAGTTTACTTTGTTGATTCTACGTTAATTCGGAAGAATGACTTTTAATCTAGCTGTGGTAACTCATAGCTAGATTAAATATTTGCTTGAATACCCAAATGGTTAAGGGAACAGTCTGCAAAACTGTCATGTATCAGTTCAAATCTGATTTCAAGCTCCATTTAGATTGTAATAGCCTATATAAAATTATAGGCTATTTTTTTTATTTGACTTACAGAAAATTTTGTGATATAATTAAATTAAAAAAAAAATAAAGAAGGAAGGTGTTAAATTGAATGAAACTAGAAATATCATGTAAAGAATTGTCTCAAAAAATTTTAGATAGAACTAAAGAAAAAATTATAAAAAATAATTATAACTTAACAACTGTTATATTTCAAACAGGTGAAAATTCTGCTTCTGATAGGTATGTTAGAAATAAAATTAAAAAATTAGAATATTGTGGTATAAATTGTATTTTAAAAAAATATCCTAATATCGACAATCCATTAGATTTAATGTGTGATATTTTATTAGCAAATTTTAACAAAAAAACTACTGGTATCATATTACAATACCCATTATTAAAAAATATTTCTTCATTTGAGAAAATATATTTAAAATCTATCAGTCCATATAAAGATTTAGATTGTTTAACAAATGAAATTCAAGGTAATATTTATACAAATGAGTCTAATATACTACCTGCTACTGTACAAGGTATTATATATTATTTAGAAGAGTTGTATAAAGGGTTAGAAAATATTAAAGGTAAAAATATTTTAGTAATAGGTAGAAGTAAAATAGTAGGAAAACCTTTAGCAATAAAATTAATTAATTTAGGAGCTACTGTAACCGTAGCTAATAGTTATACAAAAAATTTACATTATTTAGTTGAGTCTAATGAAATAATAATTTCAGCAGTAGGGAAAGAAAATTTAATTACTACGGATATGGTAAATAATAATCATATATTGATTGATGTTGGAATAAATATAAATTCTGAGGGTAAATTAGTGGGAGATATTAATAGAGAATGTAAAAACATTGCGAGACATCAGACTCCTGTTCCTAATGGAGTTGGATTACTTACAACTGCTTGTATTTGTGAAAATGTAGTTAAATTATTTGAAAATTTAAATGAAAGATAGATTAAATTTAATCTATCTTTTTTTTATTTGACAAATTGTTAAAACAGTAGTATACTTAAACATATAAAATATATTATAGGAGGACTTTAAAATGATTAAACTTGATAGTACAAATACTACAGGTAAAATAGCAAATTTTTTACTTACATATGAAAAAAGTATGAAAATGGCATATACCATAGAACATAAAGACTTTATTAAATGGATTTCATATTATGAAAAAAATATAGATAATAAAAAAATGGTGTTATCTTTTGACATTGAGACGAAAAAATTATATCCAATAGATAATTTTTTAACTTGGTTTTCATTAGCTTATAAATACAATGATATATACTATTCTTGTGCTTTTGGTGTAGAAAATTGGAATAAAGAAGATATAATTGAAGCAATGAATAGACTATCTTCATTAAAATCTAAAATAGTTCTACATAATGCTTATTTCGATATTACAACATTAAATATTTTATATGGTATAAATATGAGATGGGATTATGATACATATATAATATTTCATAGTTTAATGTTACATAGAGCAAAAGATGACTCTAAAGACAATGATTTTGGAATGGAAAACACAGGATTATCATTAAAAGATTTAACTAGAGATTATTTAGTTTTTGGTGATTATGAAGAAGAATTGAATCAATGGAAAAAGAAATATTGTTCTGCAAATAAAATCAAATTAAAAGATTTTACATATGATTTATTCCCAAAAGAAGTAATTGCTCCATATAATAATATGGATACAACTTCAACTTTACAATTATTTGAAAAAGGGAATAAAATAATTAAAAAATTTGAAGATATAGGGTATACTTCTATTAGAAAAATTATAAAAGACAAACATTTAATAACAAATGAATATATTGAAGCAAGATGTAGAGGTATAAAAGTAGATAGAAAAAAAATATTTGAATTATATGAGTATTATAAAGAAACTAGAGATGAGTCTTATAAAAACATATTTATAGATATGAAAGATGAGATAGAACAAGTAGAAAGATTAAATTATAAATTAAAACTAGAAAAATTATTAATGACAGATTTTCAATATTTTGCGTCAAGAGAAGGTAAACCTAAAAAAAATTCAAAAGGTGAAATAGTTTACAAACTTATACCTAAAAAAGTTAATTGTTCTGATTTAAAAAGTAAAAGAATATTAGAAGAAAGTAAAATAAATTTAAATTCAACTAATCATAAAAGAAGATTGTTTTGTGATATAATGGGGTTTGAAGCTTTAGAAAAAACTAAAACAGGAGAAGATAAAGTAGATTTAAAATTCCTTGACTACTATGGAGAAAGAGAACCAAAATTAAAAAATTTTATTAATTATGGTAAATGTAGAACAGCAATAAATAATTTTTTAGGAGTAGAAAAATTAGATGGTGAAGATGAAGATTATGAATTAGGTCAATCAGAAAGTAAAACTTTATGTGAACTTACTAATGATGAAATAGATACTATATATCCTTCCTATAATTTATTAGGAACAGTTTCTTCAAGATGTAGTTGTAGTTCACCTAATTTACAACAATATCCTTCAAGAGGGGTCTTAAAAAGACTAAAAGAATGTTTTATACCAAGAAAAGACCATTATTTTGTATATGCTGATTATAGTTCAGCAGAAGTTGTAATATTAGGGTCTATTATAAATTCAAAAAGAATACATCAATCATTAGAAAATAAGTGGGATTTGCATTCAATGAACGCTTGGAGTATGTTAAAAGAAGAAATTCTTAAAGTACATCCTGATTGGGAAGAAAAGTTTATAAATTGTGGAGATGATATAGATAAATTAAGGGATTTCTACAAAGATATAAAATCTGAATTTGAACAAACTATAAGATACAAGACAAAATCGCTAGTATTCAGTTTAGCTTATGGGGTTACAGCACATGGTATAGCTAAAAATTTAAAAATAGATAAAAAAGAAGCACAAGATTTGATTAATAAATATATGAAAGCAAATCCTGAAATGAAAGCATATATACAAAAACAACATGCAAAAGCTATAAAATTAGGTTATACAGAAAATCCATTTGGAGCTAGATTACTTTTACCTGATTGTATAAATTATAATTCAACAAATGATAGACAAATAAAAATGAGAGCAGAAAAACAACTTAAAAAATCATTAAATATCCCTATTCAAAGTAGTAATGCTTTTTTACTCTATGACGGTATTTGTAGAGCTAAAAAGCTATTAAAAGAAAATAACTTATCAGATAAAGTTCATTTTATGTTTTCAGTTTATGACAGTTTTTGTTACGAAGTACATGATAGTGTAAAACTTGAAGAAATAGTAGATATCTTAGAAAGAAGTTTTATATGTATGTTGGGTGATTTTTATTTGGGTATTGATTTAGAATATAGTAAAAAATCTTGGGGCGAGATGGAAGAGATAAAAAGACCAAGAAGAAATAAAGAAGATATAACAATTTATGATATTCATATTTAAATTAAAAAAAACTATTGACTTATAAAAAAAAATATGATATTATTTCAATATAAAAAGGAGGTAAATAAATATGATAAGAAAAGTATTAGTAATAGGGGAAAGTGGAACAGGAAAATCCACTAGCATGAGAAACCTAAACTCACAAGAAACAGTTATTCTCAAGTGTCTCGATAAAGAGTTACCATTTAAAACCAGATTTAAATGTATTAATGTAGAGAATGCTCAAATGTTAATTAAGTATATGCAATCTTTTGCCAATAATGAAAAAGTAAAAAACATTATAATAGAAGATTTTATATATTTATCAGTTAAATCTTTTTTTAATAAAGCCAAAGATAAGGGTTATGAAAAATTTATGGATTTAGCAGTTGATGTTTATTCTTCTTTAATGTGTTTAGAAAACAAGAATATAATAACTAGAAAAGAAAATAATGATTTGAATGTTATATTCATTACTCAATCTGAAAGAGATGAAGGTAAATCTAAAGTTAGAAGTATTGGAAAAGCAGTAGATACAAAATTAAAAATGGAAGGTTTATTTTCAATAGTATTGGAGTCTACTGTAACTAATGGAGAATATGAATTCAAAACACACAATTGTGATGATGATTCAGTTTGTAAATCTCCTATGGGGATGTTTGAAAATGATTACATACCTAATGATTTAAAATATGTTATTGAAGGTATGGATAAATATTATAATGAAGATTAATAAAAAAAATAAAATATATAAGAGAGGTAGATAGAAGATGGCAAGTAAAAAAAATAAATCACAAAATGTAGAATTTATAGGAAGTTTAGTAAGTGTAACTGATATCCCTGCAAAAGGAAATGCATCAGCTCAAGTAAATTTAAGACTGAGAGATGATGAAAATCAATCAGAAATTGATATTAAATTTTGGACTGGTTCAGAGGGTAAATATCAATTGAAAAAAACTAAAACTAATGACGCTAGATGGGAGTCTACAGCAGATGTAAAAGTTTTACAAGAGAAATCTAAAGACTCTAAATACTTTGTTCCTAGTTATGTTTTAAAAGGTAAGTCTGAAATGACTATATATATACCTGATGAGTTCATAGCTCAATTAAAAAATATTAAACCAAATACTAAACTAAAATTAATAGGAACAATGTCAGTTACAGAAAATGGAGGTTATGCACCATATAAAAATTACTCTATTAATAGAGTTGAACTTTTAGAAAGAAGTGCTAAAACATATTTAAAAGTAGCATTACCTATAGCTTTTAAAAAAGAAAGTTTATTAGATATGAAATTTTCTAATGGAGCAACTTCTTATGATTGTTATATAAGAGGTGTAGATTCTAATAAAACTAAAAAATGGATAAAAACTAGAATATTAGCAGATGTAAATAAATTTATGGATGGTAAAGTTGTAGAGTTAGCTAAAAAATACAATAAAGACTGTCTTGAATTAGCTAATAAGTCACTACAAGTTCTTACTAATGAAATTGGAGAAAAAGAAGCTGTTATAGTTGATTGTATAGTTAATTTAAAATTAGGTGAAATAACTAGAAAACCTACAAAAGAAGATATTAATCCAATGGAATTACAACTCATGATTGATGCAGGATTTGATGATGAAGCTATTGAAGATTTTCTAAATGAACAAGAAGTTATTACTGAAAAAAATAATGATATGTATATTGTAGCTTTTGTAAATGATAAAGGTTATTTAGAAAATATGTCTCTTAATGAATTAGAAGATGAAGTGTCTTTAGGAAGTTCATATGGAGGTTCTAATGATACTATGATGTCAGAAATTATGAAAGGCATAGGAAGTACTACTGATATGGAAAATCCATCTGATAAAGAGAAGCCTGAAGTATCATCTGATTCTGATGATTCTGATGATGAGTTCCCTTTTAACTAGAACCTAAGTCATGTTCTAAAACTGACTGATTAAAATGAGGGTAGGTATATATATATATATAATACCTACCCTTAATTATAAAAAAGAGGTAGGTCTTATATGGAAATAGAAATAAATAAATACAGTGATAAATTATGTTTAGACGGAGAAGAATGGAGAGATGTTGTAGGATGGGAAGAATTATATGAAGTATCTAATTATGGTAGAATCAGAACAAAATATAGAGTTATGTATTATGATAGAGGTTTAGGTAGAGGGGAAGAGCCTAAAACTGTATACCCTAGAATCAGAAAGCAAAAATACAACAAACATACAGGATATCTAATGGTAGGTTTAAACGGTAAAGGTAAGCCTAAAAATGTTACAGTTCATTCTATGGTAGCTCATGCTTTTATAAAATATTATGAGCCACAAGGTACAGGAAAAGGCTATTGTACCAATCATATAGACGGAAATAAATTAAATAATAAGGTTTCAAATTTAGAAGTTATACCTTTAGCTGATAATGTTAGACATATGTTTAAAACAGGTCTATCTTCAACTAATCATAGATTAAAATATCAAGATAAAATATATAATTCTAAAGCAGAGTTTAGAAGACAGGAGAATATCAGCGAAAGACGTTTAAAAATTTTAATAGAAAATGGAGATATAGAACTGTTATGAAAAAATTAAATGATTTAGAACAGTATTTTAATGAACAATTAGAATATTATATTAATGGAGATATAAAAAAATTAAGTGCTAAAAATAAAAAACTTCTTAAATTATTTAAAACTTATGATATTGAATTTAGAATATTTGCATTAAATGAAGTTAAAAATTCATATTTTTCTTGGGTAATAGAAAATACACCTACTATTGAAGAAAACTTTAATAGACTAATTTTTTTAATAAATTCACGTAAATCTGAAATAGAAAAAAAGTTTAAACAATTTGATAATAGAGATTATGAATACTATGAATTGAATATAGAGTCAGAAAATGAAGAAAGTTTAGATAATTATGAAAAATTATGCAAGGAGGTAGGGTTATAATTGGAAGCTAAAAGTAACAATATTGAAACATTATTAAGAGGTATCGAGACACAATTAATAGCTTCATTATTTCAAGATGTAGAAAATTTTGAAATAGTTAATGAAAAAAGTTCTAAAATAAAATTTACTATACCTGCATATAATAATTTGTATAATATAGCAAGAATATTATATACACAACTTCACTATACAAATATAGATAAAATAGCTATAGATACATATTGTGCAACTATGAATCTAAGTCCAGCAGATTCATTGTCAGTAAAAACTTGGTATGATTTAATAAAAAGTAGAGTTGAAAAAGAAAAAATAGACTTCAATGGAACATTTGAACATTTTTCTATGGTAAGCTCTGTTTACAAATACAGGCAATGGCATATAGAAAATGGTGGATTAGATGGAGTTGTAGAAAAATTACTTAAACTAGGGTCTAGTGAAAAAATAAATACAGTTATTGATGGTAGGATAACTGAATTTTTTACTATAGGTACACAAGACAGTGAATTAGTAGAAACAGATTTAACAGAAAAAATAGATAATGAATATATTAAAAATTTAAGATTGAGAAAAACAATAGAGAGTGTACCATTTTTAAAACATAATTATTATTTAAATCGTTTTTTGAAAGGTATGGTAAGAGGAGTAAATGGTATAGCAGGATTTTCTGGAACAGGTAAATCTTCTTGGTTAGTAGTTATTAATATGATGGGAGCGTTAGAAAATTCAAAAGATAAAATTTGTTTGTTTTGTAATGAACAAGTTTATCAAGTATTTTTAAATAATCTATTATTTGCCTATATGTCTACTATTTTATATAGTCAAGCTAAACAGCAAGGTAAGGAAGGGAAATTAATGAGACTTTCTAGGGATAGATTGACTTCAGGAACATTAACTGATGATGAGATAGAATATTTAATTAAAATAGCAGAAATAGTAAAAAAACGTTATGCACATAGAATAACTCATGTTTATTTTGAAAATATGACAACAGGAGTAATAAAAAAAGAAGTTAGAAAAAAATATAGAGCAGGATATAGACACTTTTTTTATGATACGTTTAAAGATACAGAAGAAGAATATAAAAATATAATTATATTATCTACAACAATAGATAAATTAACAAAAAAATATAATATAATATTTACAATTACCTTACAAATAGCAGGTGAGCATGTAGGGGTTAAATACTTAACTTATAGACATTTAGCTAGAGCTAAAGCAATAAAAGATATTTTGGAAAATTTATTATTATTTAGAAAATTAGATAAAGAAGAATTAGCTTATTTAAAAGTTTATAAGATAACTAAAGAAGGTAAACAATCAGTACCTTTAAATTTAGAAAGTTCAAATTATTATGCTATTTTTATAGATAAAAATAGAAATGGTGAAGGAGATTTAGTATTATTATACGAGATATTTCTTGATAGACTAATATATAATGAAATAGGTATAATAGATAATATGCCTAAAGATACAATTATTCAATTTAACAGAAAAAAATAAAAAAGAGGGTATAAAATGACAGTACTAGAAAAAAGTGTAATAGCTCAACTAATCAATAATATTGATTATGTAATAGAAATACTACATAAATTACCATTAGTTAATTTAGCTATACATGATACATATGCTCAATTTGATGAATATGGTGAGCGTCATAGAGCATGTGCAGTCTATTTTAATAATTTATCTTTTCAAAATTTTAGAGATAATACAAGTGGAAATATATTTGATTTAATATCTAAATGCACAAATAAACCTAAAAATGAAATTGTTAATGAGATTTATTTAAATCTTTTTTATTCAGATAAATTTGATATTAATATTAGTTATTCTGATATCAATGAAACTAATAGTGGTTTTGAATTTACTTTACCTGACGAATACCCAAAAGATGCATTAGATAATTGTCAAGATTATATTTCAGATTTATTTTTAAAAGATAATGTTTGGATATCAACTCAAAAACATTTCAAAATAAAATATGATTTTAGTTGGGGTAGAGTTATTATACCTGTATATCAACATGGGGGTTTAGTTGGGGCAGTTGCTAGGATAAATAATTGCAAAATAGAAGAAAACGAACAAAAATACTTACCAAAATTAAAATATAAAAAAGGACAAGTGTTATTTGGACTAGATGAATTTAAAAATCTGATAACAAAAACTAAAAAAGTTATATTAGTTGAGTCAGAAAAATCTGTAATGAAAATGTGGCAATATAAAACTAAAATACCTTTTTTAGCTATAGGTAATTCACATGTAACACGTTGGCATATAGAAATGTTAAATTCATTAGGTATAACTGATATAACTTTAGCATTAGATAAAGGTATTGATAACCCAAATGTATTGTTAAATAATCTGGATAAATTAATAAGATATAGTAATGCGAATATTCACTTTGTAGATACAGATAATTGTGAATTATTAGAAGATAAAGAAAGTATAGCAGATAGATTGCCAGAAGAAATAGTAAATATTCTCAAAAAATATACTATAAAAAATATTAATAAAAATTATATAAATAGCAAAAAACAAGAAATAATGTATAGCTAAGGAGGTAAAATTGGCAGAAAAAATAAATAAGTATATAGTAAGTAAATATATAGATGATTTTAATTTTGGGATACTTAAATCAGAAGTCTCAAATTTAGAAGATTTAAATATTTTAGACCATCAAGTTAGTTTAGGATTTTTATATAAAATTGGGGATAATTATCTATTATCTCAAACTGGATTTTATGGTTTACAACTTGGTAAGAAAACAAGTAAGGAATTACTTAAATTAAGATTTAGTAGAACAAAAGTATGGTCATTTTCAGAATTAGAAATGTATAATATGTGTCCCTTACGATATAAACTTACAAAAATAGATAAATTACCTCAAAGAATAAATGCTTATGGTATATACGGAGGATTTACACATGAAATACTTGAGAAATATTATCAAGGATTTTTTAATAATGTAAATTTCACTCCTTATGATTTATTTGAAAAAGGTATAAAAAGATTAGAAATGTTAGGATTATCTTTACCAAGTGAAATAATTCAAGAAAACTATAAAAATAACATGTTTGATTTCTTTAAATCTATTTCAAATATAAAATATAATGACTTTAAATCTAATAGGTTAGAAACAGAAGTGTTATATAAATTTTTCGATACAGAGTGGATTACAGGATATATAGATTTAATTGAAATTGTATCTTATGATAAAGAAAATAAAATTCACCATGTTAATGTTATGGATTTTAAAACTTCTACAATGTATGATGAAAATAGTATAGATGAGTATGCTAATCAACTTTTACTTTATGCTTACATGTTAGAAAAACTATATCCTAACATAAAAGTAGATAATATAGGGTGGAAGTTTTTAAAGTACTGTAAAATAACAATAGGTAATAAAACAAAAATAAATGAAAGAATAAATAAGTATGATGGTTTTAAAGTTCAATTAAAAAAAGTATTAAATGGAGATGGAGATAGTGTAGAACAAATAATATTGAATAATTTAATCCCTGATGATATCAAACATAATATTAAAGAGGAAGAATGTATAATATATTATCCATATAACCTTGAAAAAGTAAATAACTTATTAAATTTTATAAAAAA
>OLQJ01000554.1_pt1 | contig 19946 bp, 17 predicted proteins | sample 1673231 | NCBI WGS metagenome assembly OLQJ01 (sample SAMEA3136769, study PRJEB25190) | human gut metagenome | biome: human gut; feature: human-associated habitat; material: faeces | place: Austria | collected 2013
TCACCCAGTTTTGCATCCATAAAAAGGATAGCACTGTCTCCGGCTTTCCTTAGCCGACTAACAATATTGAGTACATTCGCTTCATCTTCTACTTGCTCACGAACAAATTGCCACAAGAAGTCCTGAGTGGCATTGTCTTTCTCTTCGGATGCTACCTGTACCAATTCATCAATCAGTTTGGAAACATGTTTTTCATGCTCCAAAGCATGTTCGAATACTTCAACAGGGTTACCCCAACCTTGTGGAACCACATCGACCTTGTCCACTTTCGGGGTTGCCTCACGCTTAATCATGTACTCAGCAATGGCATATGCATGCCCGATCTCTTCTGCAGATTGTTTCTGCATCCAGCGAGCCATTCCGGAAAAGCCCTCTCTTTCCAGATAAAAAGACATCGATAAATACAGGTTGGCAGACCATAATTCTGCTGTGATTTGCTCATTCAGGGCATTTTGCAATTTTTCAGTCATGACGAATCAAACTTTTAATGTTAATAATAAATCCAAATTATCTCTCTTCTTTAAGAACAAGCATGGGCTTGTTTCAAAATTTCAATTAATACCGGACGTATCCCGCTGATAAAACATTCCACGGCGATCACCATCAGAATAAGTCCCATCAGTCTCATCATTACATTGTTTCCCGTCTCTCCCAAGATTTTTAAAAGCTGGGTGGACGCGCACAGAATAAAGAAGGAAAGAATGCAGACCAAAGCGATTACGCCAAGCAATACTATTTTGAAAGTATATTCCGAAGCATCTTCCATCAATGTTATTCCACTGGAAATCGCTCCCGGACCGCATAACATCGGAATGGCAAGAGGTGTGATGGTTATATCTTTGGAATATTCTTTTCGTTCAGTTTCATTCAGTTTCACATGGGTGAAATGTGCCTGCAACATATCATATCCGATTTTAAAGATGATGATACCTCCCACAATCCGGAATCCGTCTGTTGAGATGCCGAAAAAATGAAACAGGAACCTGCCCGATAATGTAAAAAGGACTAATATGATAAATGCAATGGTACATGCTTTCAAGGCGATATATCTGCGTTCTTTCGTATCCATTCCATCAGTCATTTGCAGGAATACCGGCATCACTCCAAGAGGGTCCATCAAGGTGAATAGCGAAGTGAAACACAATGTTAAATATACAAATATATCCATGATGACATATAGTTTATTATCGATTATTATATCGCAAAAAACATACCAGATAGCATTCTGCAATATTAAATTTTGCATAACATCAATCTTAAATCCATACCGTCAAAAATAAGGTAGTTTCCGTTCGTTTTCCTTGGCGAGGATACGTAACAATTCCATAAATGCCGTACTTACATATATACGGTCTGCATACAGCCCGCTGATGAAAGAATGGAAGGACATGTTCACATTCCGGCATAATATGAGAAATGTGTTTACCTGACATGATATGTACTGCTCGTGTTCAAGCAATTCATTCAGGGCATTCAATGGCGTTGTCCATTCATGTGTATCCCGTTTCATTTCATTGATTGCAACACATCCTCCATCATGGCATATCCGATTCATCATCTGATAAACCTTGTTCATATTGTCCTGTGCTTGGGAGTTTAGCCAGGAGCTAAGTATTGGAAGCCGTTCATCTTCAAAATAGACCTGCAATGACAGGTATAAACCGGTTGACCATATTTCTGTATTGATCAACTCATTCATGGCGTTTTCTATTCGTTTATCCATTATCACTCTGAATATTGAAAATCCATTACTAATATTATGTGTTATTCCCTGTATATAAAAATTCCATTCGATTGTGGGTAACCCATAAAACGGAATTCTTAAACGAGGCTTAAATAATAGGATACTTATCCGCATAGACAAATTGTCACAAAAAAATAGTGCTATGGTGTCTTTTTGTCTTGTCTTCCTTGCAGAATATCCAATAAGATATCCAGTTCTCTTTCTATTCCTTCAATCTTATCGGAAATACAGTCCAAAGTATTATGGTGCAGACTAGCTTTACAGTCCTGCAACTCTCTTGATAGAGAAAGTACCTGCAACCAAAGTTCTTCCTCTGTGTGACAGGGGGAGTTACTATTATCTAGTACCATAGAAGGAGAAGGCAGAAAAGTGTCTTGGCATGTAATTTGTATGATTATGATAATGAACGGTATGTCCCGAAAGAGACAGGATGGAAATGAAAGGATAGAATATTCCACAAAAGACAGTAACAAACAAAGGGGGAAAGTCGTTGGAGACAGTTGTCTCGCTTTTAAAACAAGTTGCTTTCATAATGTTTATAATTTTATAATAAGCCAACCCTGTTCCCTGGAGTTGTGTTTATATAAAGTTAAGCGTGGGAACTTTGGTATTACCGTTCAGAAGTATCCCCATACTCAACAACATATAATACACAAAGCCCCACGCCTATATATAACAAAAATCTATATAGATAGAACGTGGAGCGTCCAATGTATTATCCAATTGTTGTTTCGAAATTGGGGATTTCCTGAACTTGGATAATGCCTTAACGCTTTACTATAAATCTTCTATTTTTAAAAGACTAATACAAATGTAATAAAAGAAATGAATTCTTTCAAAGGAAATATCTCCTTTTTTAAGGGGTGGCTTAATTTTTCTTCATTAAAAGTCTTAGAATTACTGCCTGCCAAAGCCCGTCACAATTTTTTTGAAATCCTCAAGCTGTACATTAAGCTCTATATAGTACAAGCAGAGTATTTACAACCAGTTATTACTCAATAATTTGCAAGTAATAAGTCAGAAATATGGTCGTAACCTTTAAGGGTACATTCTAAGGGGTGAAGATTTAACGCTTTTATTGATTATTAACCCACTTGCGGTGTCAATACGAGCGCGGTTTCTTCTTTTTTCGGTGCAGTTTGTTACCGATATTCCACTTCTATTTTGGCTCATAGCCTAAGCCAATGCAAAGGTACAATATTTTGTTAGATATTCCTTGTCTTTTGGTCGCGCTGTCATTTTTTTTAAGTACGATAATATGAGATTAAGGAAGTTGCGAAATTAAGAAATAGTATAATTTAAAATCTATATATGTCTTGACGAAATTTGTCAAGGCATGTTTGGTCGAGTGACGAATTTATTGTATTTTTGTACTCAAATTTATTTTGCTATGCTTTTCCAAGACAAACTGAAAGAACTGCGGGAATCACATAATCTGTTGCAGCGACAGGTAGCTGCGGGAATTGACATGGATACTGCTGTATATTGCAAAATAGAAAAGGGGTACAGACAGGCACGGGAGGTACAAGTGCGCCAGTTGGCTCTTTTCTATGGTATTCCATACGAAGAGTTGCGCCGTTACTGGCTTGCAGGGAAGGTTTACAGCCTTGTTGAGGAAGAGGAAGATGCAAACGGAATCCTCTATATGGTGGCAGAAGAAATGGAAGAGTATGGCAATCATCCTACAAAAATTAAAAAATAAATATGGCAAGAATTGAAGATTTTAGGGCATTCGTGGCAAGCTATCAAGAGGCTTGTAAACGAGGGGAGCTTGAAATGGCTTCGGAAGAAACTACACGCACTTGGATTAACCAAATGCTTGCCGTGTTTGGCTGGGATGTAAGGAATACCAATCATGTGTTGCAGGAAGTTCCACTCGAGATTACAGAACGGGCGGCATTAAATGAAATCGGTTCTACAAATACACGTCCAGACTATACATTAATGAATGGGCGAGTTCGCTTGTTTTTTCTTGATGCAAAGAAACGGACTGTCAATATAAAAGATGACAATAGCGTTGCTTTCCAGATTCGTTCATATGGATGGTCAATCGGTGCAAGTTATTCAGTGGTAACAAACATGGATGAACTGGCGATTTATGATTGTACTGCCATGCCTCGCCACACAGACAATGCCGACTTTGCTCGTGTAGTTTACATGAAAACGGAAAACTATATGGACAACTTCGATCGTCTTAATAGTTTTTTGGGACGCGAAGAAACTATAAGCAACAGCCATCGTGTGAGATTTGTCGGCAAAGATTCTATCGACAAGAATTTCTCGAAAGCATTGAGTAGCGTAAGGCTCAATCTTGCACAAGCAATCATCAACGGGAACCACTACAAAATCAGCATTGCCGACATTAACCTTTGGACACAGATAATTCTTAATCGCATACTGTTCATTCGTGTCTGTGAAGCTCGCGGACTGGAGCGTGATGGACTACTGAAAGATTTTGCCGCAACAGACTTTTGGACGGAGTTCAAAAGATCGTCTTATATTGATTTTTACGAACACTATGATGGCCCAATGTTTGCTCGAATTAGGCATATTCAGGATTTAATCATCGACAATGCCGTTTTCGATGATCTGTTATCTTACCTCTACTATCCATCGCCTTATTGCTTTGATGTAATTCCACTGAAAAGCATCAGTGATATTTACGACCTGTTCCTTGGTTATCACCTTGAATATGACGATAGTGGAATACTCGAAAATGTACTGAAATCGGAGTTTCGAAAAAGCAATGGTGCGGTGACGACTCCCGAACATATTGTCCATAACACAATAGACAGCACTGTACCCTCCGAATATCTGCAATCGCTCACCAATCAGCAGATTCTTGATTTAAAGTTTCTTGACCCTGCTTGTGGTAGCGGTGTGTTCCTTGTAAGTATCTACGATCATTTGGCAACACAGATAGAGAGCAATATAGAGGAACGGAAAGATGTTTTGCCCCACCGATACCTTTATGAAAAGGACGGAAAGAAATACTTGAATTTGGAGGGACGCAAACTGATAGTAAACCAATGCTTACATGGAGTTGATATTAACCAGGAGTGCGTAGAAGTTGCAAAACTTTCTCTATCGCTGAAAATAATTGATGGCTTCGAACCGATCGATTTCAACAATGCTGGTCTCTACGGTTCACAGATTCTGCACGGAGTGGGTGTGAACATCAAGTGTGGTAATTCGCTCGTTGAGCCTGACATTTTAGAACGATTTTCATGTATATCAGAAAATCTTGAAGAACTTGCAGCGACTAATGTTTTCGATTACAAGACCGCTTTTTGCGATATTTTCAGTCGCGGCGGCTTCGACTATGTTATTGGCAATCCTCCATACGTTGAAGTGAAAAACTATAACGTGGCCTTGCCTTGCATGTCGGCTTACATCAAGCAGCGTTATGGTTCGAGCAGGAACGGGAAAATAGACCTTGCTATTCCGTTTATTGAACGGGGAATAGAATTGCTGAATGAACACGGCAGTCTTGGTTACATTGTACAAAAGCGATTCTTTAAGACTGAGTATGGCAAAGGTGTTCGCAAACTGTTAAGTGAGAGGCGCTTGCTCCGCACAGTCTACGATTATGTAGAAACTGACCTGTTTGAGGACAGAATCACGTACGTTGCCATTATAGTGTGCGACAAGTCCGCAACTAACGAAAATACAATTAAATACACCAACAGCACCAATGACGAGTGCTTTGAAATAGCAAAAGAGACGATTACGGAAACGCCGTGGTCGTTTGAAAATCACCAGACAACTGCGTTACGTGTAAGACTCGCAAACGAACTCGGAACGTTAGGAAGTGTTTGCAAGATTAAGGTCGGTGTCCAAGTGTTGTGGGACGATGCATTCCACATTGTAGTTGACCACACCGATGAGGATTATATTTACGGAAGTACAGCACTTTGCGAGAATCTGCAAGTGGAGCGTGAAGCTTGCAGAGTGTTGCTTTGCAACGAACATTTTGTACCGTTATCTGTTCGTGGAGATACAACTTATATCTTGTTTCCATATGATGTAGTGGATGGTAATGTTTTACCTATCCTGTTCTCAGACTACGAAAGTCGCTATCCTTTGGCTGCTCGTTATCTGCGAGGGAATCGTACTGTTATTGAAGAGAATGTGCAAACCGTCCCCGACCGTTTCCCGACATTAGAACGTGATGAAAACTGGCATTTGTTCACCCGTGCCAACAATCACAACGCTGTTTACAAAAAACTTTGTATACCTATGACCACGCAGAACCCACAAGCGGCGGTCGTAATGCAAGAGGATGCTTATTGTGACAATGCCAATATGTTCTTTGTGCAGATTCCAGAAGTGACGGACGATAAACTGTACGCAATGGCGGCAATCATCAACTCCACTCCGTTTGCCTATTTTGCCAAGTCAATAGCCAACCCGCAACAGGGTGGTTTCTATAAGTTCAATAAACAGTTCCTTGATCCTGTGCCATTCCCACGCATGGAGTTTACCGCATTCAGTGAGCAGATGCAGCAACTTGCAGGAGTGGCACGACATATTGAAGAAACCAACACGGCAATCACAACCAGCATTTCTTCCGCTTCTCGCCTATATCCGTTATTGAACAACCTTTGGAGCGAGGTTGATCGGCTGTGTTGTGAACTCTACGGATTGAGCGATTCCGAGAAGGAAATTATCATGTTAAACCCTCGCACAGACCACTACTATTATGAATAAGGAACTGCAAAACATAATCTCCCACTATGCTGAGCAACAATTTTGTTTGGACAGCATTGTTGTTTCATCTTTTATCAAGAATAACGCTCTAGTTGTCCGTGGCGGATTGCTTGCTGATTACTACTGTGACGATGTGCCGACCGTTGGCATTGAGTCAATTGAGGATGTTATCAACGTGTTCGAGTTAGCAATCCCAAAAGCAGAGAAGACAAAGAACGGTGCGGTTTATACACCTAAATACATTCGCGACTACATTCTGGAGAGAGTTGTCGCCATACAAAGAAAACCTTTGCAAAACTGCCTTGCCATTGATATTGCTTGCGGTTGCGGCGCATTTCTGTTTTCGCTTGCCGACTATCTACATTCCCATTGCGAACTGTCGTATCGTGAAGCAGTGCAACGTCTTTACGGTGTGGATATAAGTGAGTTAAGTGTAAATCGTTGCAAGATTCTTCTTTCATTGGCTGCGTTGCTAAATAACGAAATGCTGGTGGATGAGGATTTTCACATCAGTCAAGGTAATTCGCTTGAATTTGATTTTACGACAATGCCGAGAGTCGTAGAAAACGGTGGATTTGACATTGTTGTAGGTAATCCACCGTATGTCCGTGCAAAGCATATTGATGATGAATCAAAGGTGTTACTTTCTCGTTGGCAAGTAGCTCGTTGCGGAAATGCCGACCTCTATCTACCGTTTTTTGAGATAGCTTGCGGAATTCTTCGAGAGGACGGAGTACTGGGTTACATCACGCTTAATTCCTTCTTCAAAAGTGTAAATGCAAGACTGTTGCGCAGTTATTTTCGCAGTTCAAACACAGCTCTCGAAATCGTTGACTTTGGCGATCAACTTATCTTTGGCAAAACACTGGCCTATACTTGTATTGTTTTAATTGATAAACTGGGCGAGGCTGGCATAAACTACACAAAAGGACAGATAAACGTCAACCGATTCTCCGAAAAGCCGACACACTTCAACCTCATACCATACAGTGAGCTTGACGACCATAAAGGCTGGAATCTCAACAATGCTGAAATCTTGCAAAACATTCGCAAGATAGAGAGTGTAGGCCGCCCACTCGGCGAATTATACCAAATAAAGAACGGCATCGCAACCCTCGCCAACGATATTTATATTTTCCGTCCTGTGCGCGAGGACGAGACGTTTTTTTATTTGCAAGCAGGTGATATGGAATTCCCAATTGAAAGAGAGATTTGCCGCGACATTATAAAGCCAAACATCCTGCACACCGAAGAAGAAATCCCCGATATTATAGAGAAGGTGATTTTTCCATACGACGAGAACAACAATATTATGGTCGAAGCCGTATTCATGAGCAAATACCCAGAAGCGTACAAGTATTTGTCACTTAATAAGATGAAATTGGCGCAGCGTGACAAGGGAGAAAAAAACTACGAGGCGTGGTATGCCTTTGGACGGTCGCAAGCCACTTGCGACCGTGGCCGCAAGTTATTGTTTCCCTACATGACCGACCATCCGCGTTTTGTCTATACTGATAACGAGAACATGCTCATCTATTGTGGCTATGCTATTTTCAGCGAAAACGAAGAAGACCTCCTTGTACTGAAACGTATTCTCGAATCCTCGATTTTCGACTATTATATGCAACACACCTCTAAGCCCTATGCTACCGGTTACTACTCCTACGCAAAGAACTATGTAAAAGGGTTTGGAATACCTGTACTGAGTAGTAAGCAACGTGTAAGTTTGCTTTCGTTGCAGGAACAGAATGCCATAAATGGCTATGTAGAAGGATTGTATAACATGACACATACTATTAATAAATGCCAAATATAATTTAAACAACAGAGTAAATATGGAACAAGAAATAATGCAAAACGCAAACTTTGAATGGTTGGCAACACTTTTTGTGGGAATATTTTCGGCTTTCGCTGGAACATTCTTAGGTGCGGTCTTATTAAATCATCTTCAAAAATCAAATATGCGTAAAAATAGAGGGACGGCAGTAAAGGCATTGAAGATTTTGAAGAAATACGACACGAAAAAATATGGTGAAGCAAAATCTCAATTTAATATAGAGCTAAGCATCTCAGAGAAAAGAGCAGTATTAGTTTTATTGCATAAAATGGGCATACCTATACAAATTCCGGCAAGCAATAAATTCGATATTAAAGACATCGAATTTGCAGATATTACAATAGATGGGAAAGAAATAAATGGAATAATAGACCAGGTAAAAGGAGGGTATTGCGATATGCTTATCTTCAATGACGTAGAAGCCTATTTCACAAGCAACATAAGGGTTAGTGCTGTTCGTAATACAGGTGAAAAATATGTAAAAGAAGTATTGGCAAAGAGCAAATTAGTTGGTACGACGATTCATTATCCCGAAAATTGGCCTTCCTTGTTTACGTTGGGAGAGAGATTAACTATAGGTGTTTTACATGAACGTCTAGTAGATAAATCATATTTCCAGAATAATGGAGACACATCTAAAGAGGCTATTGAAAAATTGATACGAGAAATACAGATTGGCTTATGGGACATTTATTTGTTTTGGGATTTCGATTCATACCAGAACATGCAATCGCAAAGACAATTGGCAAACATTGTTCAATCTGCCGTTATGAGTCAACAGCAAATTGTGCAAAACCAAAATTCTCAATCATAAGCATATTTATCAACTTTATCAACAAACAACTAAAAAGCATTATATAATGAAGCCTCTATCCCAATCCGCAGCATGTGCAGCAAAATGTTTGTTTGCTGTGATGCAATACATGAAATCCAATGGTGGAACTGTTACCACGAAAGAAATTAACGACATAATTCAGGAGAATGTCAAGTTCACGGAGTGGGAACTAGAGCGTGCGGGAAAGTTACAGAACATCCGTTGGTGGACGATGACACAGTTCTATTCCATCGACTACAACAAGGCGGGCTATATTCTGAAAAAACAGGGTTCATGGTACCTCACACCAGAGGGTGAAGAAGCTATCAAACTCGGAGCAGAACAGATTTTGCGCAATGCCAATGCTGCATACCGCAAATGGAAGCAAGAGCAAGATTTGGATGAAGACTACGCTGTGGAAGAAGAAACTCTGGAGAAGGAAACGATTATAAACATTGAACAGTTAGAAGAACAGGCTAATGAGGGAATCCGTCAGTATATCAAGGCTAAAAATCCTTATGAATTTCAAGATATGGTGGCGGCATTGCTACGTGCAATGGGTTACTACACGCCGTTTGTTGCTCCGAAAGGTCGTGATGGAGGTGTGGATGTGATTGCTTACATTGATGCTCTCGGTGCAAAGACTCCAAGAATCAAGGTACAAGTGAAGCACATGCCTGAGACAAGTATTCCAGCGAAAGATATTCGCCGCCTGTTAGGGATACTGCGTGATGGCGACATAGCCCTGTTTGTCACTTCTGGAACTTATTCTCCACAAGCCCGAACAGAAGCATTAACAAGCAAAACTTACATCAAGCTGATTGACGGTGAAGAATTTATAGAAATGTGGCAAGAGTATTATAGCAAAATGAACGACGAAGACAAAAATATGATGCCTCTTAAACATATTGCTTTTGTGGGGAGTAATGAGTGAAAGTTAACCTTCCAAGCAAATGACCCCATGGCCTTTCTAATATGCAGGAAAAATTGAAAACAGATTCAATGGATAGATTGTTCCATGCCCCATTAACGGAAAACACTGTACAGTATATCTTATATCCATATTTTGAAAAGAAGAAAAAATAATATAGTCCATGTGTGACTAACAACGACACATCAAGCAACAACCTATGGCAAAAAAATCAAGTAATCAACATAAAGGAGATTCTTTTGAGAAGTTAGTTTTCAGGAAGTTGAAAGAACTTATTGAGAGCCAAGACATACCTGGTGTATCAAGATATAATGATATTTTTTTGCACAAACAATATGCCAGCAAAGCTGCGCCAGATGTTATGCTGAATCCTGATATAACCATAGAAGTGTATTCCAATCCCGATAAAAAGATATGGAGCAATTTACTTGTAGTCGAATGTAAAAACCACCATAGGAAGATTGATAACTCTATGTATCGTGAGTTTGTAGGAAATCTTTCAGATTATCCACGTTCAGGGGTTCGTGGTATGATGATTTCATCAGTAGGTTTTACGCAGCAAGTAATCAGATTGGCTCAAAGTGATAATATTGCACTTGCTGTTTTGTCAGAAGAAAGTAATTGGGAAACTATCATTTGGAGACAAATAAATAATTTTGACCAGAGTCAATTTAAACATAAGGTTTTAGTAGGTGAATTTTCAACCGACTATCCAATAGTATATTGGGGAAGTTCCTTTATTACAATTTCGGATTTACTACAAGAATGTGGCATTCCGATGTCAAAAGCATTGTATGTTCCATTTATGGAGGATGATGAAATCTGTAAAAAGGTAGATGGAATCTTGCAAGACACTCGGCACTTAATAAAAGAAAATTTTATAAATCGTTGTTTCTCACTAATTGCGCCAAATTATAAATTTAATTTTGTTGAAATGCAAGAAGATTGTTTGGGCAAATGTGATTTCAAGGAACATATAATAACGATTAATTCTGCGTTGAACGAACATCGTCAAAATTTCACTATTGCTCATGAATTAGGACATATTGCTCTGCATTCATCTATTGTGGAAAATTTACTTTCAATTGAAGATAGAGAAAGCGACAAAAATACAATTATAGGAAAATCTACATATGGTAGAATGGAATATCAAGCTAATATATTTGCCTCATACCTTCTTATGCCTAATATTCCATTCTATTCAGAAGTAGCCAAACTATTCGATGAGTATAGAATCAGAACAGGGCGACTTTATCACGATTATCAGCCATGTAATATACGTGATTGCAACATTGTAACAGGTGCGTTGTCTGCCAAATTCAATGTATCCCAAGAAGCGGTTGTTGTTCGTATGAAACGCGCAAATCTCTATATTGAAGGAGACAGTTGCAATCCTTTGCATGAATATGTGAGGCGTAATTCTTGGTGGTAATGAATCTGGTTTTATGTGAATTATCTTCTCATCGAAAGTCCTCTCTTCTGCTGTTGGTCATAATATCCCTCCACCACGTTATCGACTTCACGTTTGGCCTTGATTTGCTCCCGGTTATCCAGTTTGCCTTTCTGCGTGGCTGTGATATACAGGAAATCCCCGGCTGCTTGATGCGACAGTTTGTCATCACCGAACAGGTTTAGGGCACTCTTGATATCCGCTACCTGTTCCGCATCGAAACGGGGTTTGTAATAATCCCTTGCCAAGCGGATGATGCCGTTTACCGCCTTGCGGAAGATGTCGCTTGTTTTGAGCAAGAAGAAACTGAGACTGCCGATAATCAGGTTCTGCCACGAAATGCGGTTTTTGAGCCTCGCTGTTTCTTCCGTATGTGCAGCATCCTTGCGGTTAAGCTCGGACTGGTGCTTGGCTTTCAGCTTTATCAGTTCACGGTGGTGGTCGCTCTGCATGGTTTGGATTCTGCCCTGCAACAACCCGATGGTTCCCTCGTGCGTGGAAATCTCATGGCGCAAGCTCTCTATTTCGCCTTTCAGAACCTTTGACTTACCTGTAGCCCAACCGACAGCGGCATCAAGAAGTTCGCTACCTTTCTCCCTCTTCAGCTTGGAGCGTTTTTCTTTGATAGCCCTGTCAAGATCTTCACTCTGCCGTTCCTTTCGATTTGCTGTCTCGATAAGGGAATTGGCTCTGCTTTCCGCCTCCTGCATCTTCTGATTGGTCATTTCCAACTGATACTCCCGATACTGCCTTGTGGCATCAAGGCGGTTCATCTCCTCTTTCTGCTTCTCTATGATGAAGTCGTTACGCTCCAGATGCTCCTTGCCTGTCTCGGCTTTGGACTGCCCACGTTTCATCGAGAGAATATCAGATGCCAAAGTCTGCATTTCCATCATATCATTGTCGTTGAGCTTTTGGCTCTTTCCCGTGTCGTGGTTCATCCAGTCGAATACGATGTGTGCGTGGTAATTCGGCTTGAACCATTTTTCACCTACTTGGAAACTCTCCTTGTCCTCCACTTCAGGCTGTCCGCTCAGCCAATGCCCCTCGTCCTTGTGCAGGAAAATTTGAAGCGGTGTGATGCCCCAGCGTCTTTGGCACTCCTCGCCAAATTTCTTCACGTCTGCCAGTGTGGTGTCCGGTTTGATGAGTAACACACCCTCACGAATGGGTGAGCATCCTGCCACTTTGATGATTTTTCCGTTCTTGCCTTTGCGCTCCCGCTCTTTTTCCTGCATGGCACGACCTGTCTTTTCCTTTACCATCCGTTTGATGTTGTCGTAGTGCGTTTGCAGGTCGGGATTGCCGAAGTTCGGGTTTATCCACTGCTCGTTGTCGGCAGAGAGTTCCGGCACGATATCGATTTTGGATGTACCGATATTACGCATATACTCGGCAGTCCTTCGGTTATGAGCCTCGCTTGACTTGGTGTTGCAAGGCTTGATATGTATGCTTGATTTTGTTGCCATTTTTTTAGAATTTGATTTGTTGATGAAAATATTTTCCGCTGTCCGCTCATAACCGCAATGGGTTATTAGGGCATCGCCTTAATCGGAGGGTGCAGGGAGAGGGTCACTTCCTGCTCCGGGTTCTTAGGGGTGGAAGCCTCTGAGCGGAGTTTCCAAAGAGAGGGTCACTCTTTGGTCGGGTTGCATAGGGCTGACAGCCCTTGCCGGGTTCTCAGGGCAGCGTCCTGAGTGGGACGGGGCAAAGCCCAGCCCCTCGGGAGAGCCCACAACTACGGAAGCGAAGCGTGTAGTTATAGTGGGCTATATCAAGGGCAAGCCCTTGTCTGTCCGCTACAGCCTACGGCTTCCGCTCTCCTCCATTAAGGAGGGTTTTCATCGCCACTGCCGATTGGGGATGCACCGACCAGTACAAGGTCGAAATCATCTATCAGCTTTTGCAGGACGGGGTTCTTCTCTATCATCCGCCGGAGGACTTTTTCCGCCTCTACAAGATGATTGGCTGTACACATTATTTTACTTTCCCGTATCTGGAAGACAATCCAGTCGGCTATGTCGATATGGGCTGCCTTCTGCTCCGGTGTGGCGTTCTTCTCTATGATGTCAGACACGACAACCTTGCAATAGGTCATACTCCCAGCATGCTGTTTCCACTCCGAATATCCGTCCGCATCGGGAAAGAGAAGCACGGTTCGTCCGCCCAGCACACGGAGCTTTTCCTCTCTCAACTGGCTCTTGCCTCCTGTCGCCAGCCAGACATAACCGGGAAAGAGGGCAGAGCCGATAACGGCACTCTTCTCGGATTCCACCAAGACCGCTACTCTGTCAGGATAGACATTCAGCAGGTGTTCCCCGAACAGGCATTGGGAAAGTTGCCAATCCTCCGGCAGTACCCGTTGCCTTTTCAGTATGCTGTGTATCCAGTCCACTGCCGACACCTCTCCTCCCTTGATACGGTGTCCGTCCTCTGGATTGTACTGCATCACCTTGCCCGTGCGTACCCTGTTTGTGCGGTCTATCTGCCAGAAGATGACAGCCCCGTCACGGGTTGCTCCAAGACGGTACTCTTCCAGCAACCGCTTCAACACTTCCTTTGCCTTGCTGCCGTAATAGGAATCAAGGAGCGAGGAAATGAAGCGGAAGAAGTTGCTGTGCACGCTTTGCGACCTCTCCACATACTTTGGCGGTATGTAGCCTATGCTTGCTTTTGGTGATGTCTGTCCGGGCTTCCGTTCTGACCTTTGCCTGTCAAAAGAGAACCCCTTGTCGGTACGGCATTCGGGGTGGTCGTGGAAATACTCCTTGGGAGTATAATGATACCCGCAACTGCTCTCATGATTGCACCTGCCGACAGACGGATGCAGGAGCATACCGCTTTCATCCACATAACATGTGAAAGAACGCTTGTCCCCGCAATTCGGGCAAGTATGCCGTGTTGCCGTTCCTTTATATTTCTGTAACGAATAGTTGCTCATGGCTTGTCTTTGTTTTTGAGTTTTTCGATTGTTGTCCCGTTGTCCCATTGTCCCGTCCCTATAAGACTTGGGACAGTGGGACACCCCGGGACACCTTGGGACATCAGGCTTCTGCCTGTATCATCCCTTGTACCGTAAATGAAGCGGTTATCCTTTATACAGCTATGTGCAGACTGCTTTTTCATGCCTTATCCTCCTCTTTCCCATATCCTGTAAACAACTCCGCCTGCTTTGTTTCTCTTACTGTCCCGCTTGTCCCATGCTGTCCCATTGTCCCACTTCCTGTCTGTTGGGACAGCGGGACACTTGGGACGGCTGCATTCCTGTCCTCCTTGCTGCGCTGGATTATCCGGCTGACGGTGGACTTGCCGCAGTTCACCTGTGAGGCTATCTCCCTGACGGACTTGCCGGACTGGGACAATTGCAGGATTTGGCAATCCCTCTGGCTGGATTCGTTGTCACCCAGTTTCTTCAGGTGTTCCTTTTCCGTTGAATAATCCCTGAACACGAATTGCAAGAAAGCGTCCACCTTCTCAATCTCGTAGATGATTACATTGTCCGCATCGTGGGAGAATGTCCCGTATCGGACTTTGAGCTGCTTCACATAGCGAAGCCCTCCGTCCTGCGCACTCTTCCCGATGGCGAACACGCTGTCAAAGAAATTGTAGAGCCGTTTGCTTCCGGCAAGGTCGTTGGAAGTGATGGGACAGTCCAAAGAGCGTTTGGGTGTATGTGCCAGAACAAGGACGGACAATCCGTATCTCTTTTTGAGGTTGCTGAGCTGTATCATCAGCCGTCCTGCCGCATCGCCTTTCTCCATGGCGCAGCACAGGTAGGTAAGATTGTCAATGATGAAGATTTTGCACCCGGTTTGCAGAGCCATCTGTTCTATGCCTCCCATGATGGCTTCCTCGAAATCGGCTTCTAGCAACGAATTGCAGTCAAGCGATACCCGGTACAGCCTTTCAGGAAAGATGTATGGCGTTCCATGCTCGCTGGTATAGCGTAGCTGGAACTGCTTTTCGGAGAGTTCAAAGTCCAGATACAGCACATCGTCAGTCCGGGCGATACGGTCGGCTATCTGCACGGCAAGGATGGACTTGCCCACATTGGAATCCGCAAAGAGGCAGGACAGTTCCCCCTCATACCAGAAACTGTCCCAGAGCGCACGGGGCGTGGGCAGCAGCGATGCTTCGAGTATCGTCCGGTTGGCGGTCTTGATACTCATCACGCCGATACCGTCCGGCATCCCGTGCTGTACTTGGGTCGCCCTCGTCAGGTCGCCATGTATCAGACTGATATAATTCTTGTCCTCTTCCATGACGTTTACCAATTACGTGGAGCGGGCTTACGGCGGTGGGAAGAAGATAAGGATTCGCTCAGTTCCTCATCGGACAGGGGTACGGGATTCTTCCGGGAGGATTCCAGCCATTTGTCCAGTTCGTCCCTGTAAAGGCAATATCGTTTGCCGGGCTTGGTGGCGGGAATGCTTCCCTCCGACAGCTTCATGTAGAGCGTGCCTTTGGGAATGCCCAGATATTCCGCCGCCTCTTCCACTGACATGGGGACATGGGTGTCCACCGCCTTTGCGTTGTTCACACTGCGCTGCTCCGTAAGCAGGCTTCTAAGGCTCATCACCTCGTCCCGAAGCTGAGCCACAATCTCCGGGAGGTCGTTGAATGTAATCACTGTTTTTTCCATTTGCGTACTCGCCTCTTTTGTAAGGCTTGGCGCAAAGGACTGGAATGATACAGCCGTGAATATCTCCACGAAAGGTCATTGCAAAATAATTCCCGAATAACGATGCCCAACCGCAAATGACGGGTAAAGTTATTCGGGAATTATTGTATAACAGTGGATTATGAGTTTTTGGCTGTTTGTCGTTATTATCGTGATTACTCTAAAACAGGCTTAAATCCGCTTCTCCTGCACATAATCCGCAGGATAATGGAAATCCAGTCTGCCGTTTTCAGGCTCGTCAATGGGAATCAGTGTCTTTAACGGCTCTACCTTGAAGTTCTTGATGGTAGCTATGTCCGTATCGGCAAACTCCCGTGGGAAAAGGGTGCTGATGAAGCGGGCACGGTTATCCCCCGTGTAGTATTTCTTGTACATGAAACGCTCGGAGATATTCCACACGAAATGGCGGAGCGGAATGTTTGAAATATCTTTGGTCAGCCGCCCTTTTATCGGCTTGGGCTTGTAACTGTGGAGCCGCATCCAGTTGTTGACCTCGCCACAGACGTGGTTCACGGTCTCCTTGTCGGCAATACGGGGCATGATGAAATGGATGTATTCCATGACCATAGCGATGCGCTCCTCATTTTCCCGCTGCTCCCTGTCCTCGTAATCGGCACGGTTCTTCTCGTGAAGCTCCGGGGATATGGCAATCTCTGTCGGTTTTATATCCGGGGTCGCTTCTCCACCTGTTGGCATTGATGCCGATATTACAGGCTTGTGTGCATCTTGGGACTGGTCTTCCTGAATTTCTGTGATTTCGGCAGGTGTCTTTTTCCTGCCGAACTTGATTCTGTAGATTTCGTATGTATCGAAAATGACTGTCTGGAAGGAGAAGTAGAGCAGCCACCCCAACAGGTTGCTGCATACAAAGACTATCATCCTTACAAAGGTGTCTTGGTTGAATTTCTCAGCGACAACCAGTGTCGCTATGGAAGATATTAGGAGGATGGCAAAGCCGACAAATCCTAAAATGATATGTTTGTCTTTTACGGACGGTTCCATATTCTTTGTCTTATTCGGTTGTTACTTGTTACTGTTTTCGCAAATTTAATAGTCTTCTTTCAATTATTACTCATTATCCTTTGTCAGTGGTTTCTTTTTCAATGTTTTTCACCAAATGTCCAGAATCATACTCAATTATCATACTTTAAGTACCAACCAAAATAAAAGGAACGGTTAAAGCTCCAAACAATAACCGCTCCCTCTGAATATTCCGGATTTTGAACCGCCTTACGCTTCCTTGCGTTTCAGGGTTATCTTGTCCATGACCTCGCACATCTGCTGTGCCGCCATCTTGGAATAAATCTGCGTGGTGGTAATGTTCTTGTGTCCCAGATAGGCTTGGATGACAGCCATGTCCGTACCCATTTCCACGTGCAGGCTTCCGAATGAATGCCGGGTGCAGTGAAAGGTTATCTTCTTGGTTATGCCTGCCGCCAAGAGCCAGCGTTTGAGTGGTCCTTGCAGCATCTTGTCCTTGAAACCGTCAAAGATAAGTCCCTCGTGCCGTTCTCCAAGCAGTCCGTAGGCTTCATCGCTGATGGGGTTGTGTACAATCTGTTTGGTCTTCTGCATACGGGTGGTCACGAACATCTTGCCGTTGGTGTACGGCTGTATCTGCTGCCAAGTGAGCTGCCTGATGTCGCTCTTTCTTAGTCCGGTCAGACAACCGAAAAGGAACGCCCTTTTCAATACCTCTTCCTCACAAGGCGTTTCGGCAAGCCGTATCAGTTCCTCTTGGCTCAGATGTTCCCTCATGGTGGGAATGCACTCGATGCGGTCTAAGAATCCATTTGGGTTCTCCTTTATCTTCCTGTCCCGGTAGGCGGTGTGAAGTACCGCACGGAAAGCCGACCAGTAGCCCGCCGCAGAATTGATATGCAGCTTTTGGCTGGTGTGTATGGATTGTGGGGCGTTAAGCAGATATTCCATGAACTTGCGGCACAAATCCACGTCCACCTCCTCAAAGGTGCATTTGCCGTTCACGAACCGCTCGAAATGTTTATAGACGTGCTGCCACTTGATATTCCTCCTGTCTGCCAGCCCCTTGAAGTAGGCGAGGAAATCGCCTTTCATCTTGGCTTTGTCAAAGAAGCCGTTGTTCTCGTTGAAGATGGCTTCATAACGCCTATTACGCAGTATCTCCGCTTTTTTCATCATGCGTGCGTTGAAATCACGCTCCTGCTGGTTGGCAGGTTTGGCGAAGATGTAAATCCCAAGAGCTTCACGTGTAATCACCTTCATGGTGGTGTTGTCACGGTAGCCGGGATAATAGTCCAGACACAGCGAATACTGTGTTCCGTTCTTAATCTTGCGCTTGCGCAAGGTAACTGTCTTGCATTTGCTCATATTGATGATGTTTTAAGTTGTACATTTTCGGGGGTGTTCCCGTGTTTACGGTGGCAAAGGAACAACGTGAAACAACCGTGAATACCTCCACGACAATCATTTTGAAATAATTTTCCGGCAATGTCGGTTGCTCACGGTTATTTCTCCCTTTCAGCCATGACACGCTCCACATCAGAGCGCAAAAGCAGGTTTTTCACGCCTACTTTTATCTTTTCGATGTGCTTCACCTTGACGATATGGCTGATGTTGGCGGAGGAAAGCCCGTAAATCTGCCGGACTTGCTCCACGGTGTAGTAGCGTTCATCGTTCACGAGGTCTGTCCTGCGGAGTTCGTCCAGATGGGATTTGGAGTAATAGGTACGCCCGTATTCTCTTTTGGTCGGTATCTTGTGGCGGTAGGCATATGCCCGGAGTGCGGAGGGCTTCATGCCGAATACTTCTTCCGCTTCTTCAATCAGGAGCCAGTCGGTGATATTGCTTGTATCAACCGCCACACCGAAGAACTCGTCAACGTGTTTCTTGCTGTAATAGTTTTTCCCTGCGATGCGGCAGATAGGAATGCGGTTGCGCTTGGCTGTGGTATAGAGCCACGACTGCCTGACCTTGAAGAGCGACATCACCTCCTCGCCAGAATAGAAGTCCAGCACTTCATAGGTTCCCTTTCCCCTTTTTTCTTTTTTGGCAAGCGGGGAAGATGAAGCGGACTTTCTCGGAGTGGAAGTACTGCCGGGCAGGACACGGTGGTAGGGATTGCCTTCCAGCATCCGCTCGATGTCTGCCTTGCGGATAAACGCCATGCGGTTGCTGATACGTGAGGCTTTCAGTTTGCCGAGGGTTACGAGTTTATAGATGTACTGTCGGGAACAGCCCATGAGTACGGCTGCTTTGGAAAAGGTGAGATACTCCTGATGCTGTATCTCCATCAAGGGTCGGGCGGCTTTGAAAAGGTTGTTCTTCTGTTCCGCTCTAGCTCGTTTGGCTTCCGCCTGACAAGCCTCACTGCAATATTTCTGCACCCCGCTCCGGGTTACAAATGACTTGCCACAAAAATTGCATTTTCTTGTTGCTTTCATGCTGCTTTATCGTTTACTGGTTAATTCCTTCAATCGTATATCTCTGAAATGGTGAACGGATGTAAACGGAGGTCAACCGTTGTCGCCTTTCTGCACAATGTTACTATTGCTGCATATCAGGGCGGTTGTTGTCGCTCATCGTAAACGGTTGTAAACCCTTGTCAACTGTCCGCACGATGTGGCAAAAAACAAGCTCCGCAAATTCTCCACGTCAGAAATACGTCTCAAAAATATGTGGAAATTTGGGAAGCATCAAAAAGCAGTCGAAAAGTGTTAATTTTTAGAACATGCTGACAATTAAAGATTTATGATTGGATGTTTCTTGTTATTTTTGGTTGTTATGGCATTCTAAATACA
>OLQJ01000566.1_pt1 | contig 19529 bp, 10 predicted proteins | sample 1673231 | NCBI WGS metagenome assembly OLQJ01 (sample SAMEA3136769, study PRJEB25190) | human gut metagenome | biome: human gut; feature: human-associated habitat; material: faeces | place: Austria | collected 2013
GTATGGCGCATTTTCCGTACAGCTTCCTTAACCGCTTCCAGATTTTGAGGATTATGGCTCTGTTGGTAATAAATGACAGGTTCCTTGAATCCTTGGGCGAGATTTACACAATGCGGGCTGTTTTGCCGGGCTAAATGATCTTGGTTCAAGAACACGTCGGTCCAATTGAAGGTTTGCTTATGGATTAACTCTCCTAACTCCAGAAGGAAAGGATCGCCCGTGATATTATAAAGCCAATATACGACCATCAGATTATCCCCTCCTCGTTGTTCAGCCCAGAAAGTCCATTTTCCCAGAGGACTTTTAGGTAGTTCAGAAAGCTGGTATTTGAAATAATTAGTGAGGAACGAGATAACTCTTTGATCGTTGGTAGCGGAATAATATTGTTGCAGAACTTTGAGCATAACCATTTTGGGCCACCAATCTTGTGCGTTATCCCGTTGTAAGCCGGGTTCATAGTCTCTGTCTGTATCTGGCCCGAAATATCCGTTAGGCTTTTGAGAGGCCAATGTCCATTCAACCCAAGGCTTTACTTTTTGGATCAGGGCCTCATCATTCATGATGTAAGCCAAAGGTAGTAAGCCATCTATCCAGTATGGGCCTCGCTCCCATACGTCTCCATCTCCGCCTAACCAACCATTACGCGGTCCCATTACTTTCGTATAGATAGAATCCAGATGGCCGGTCATTCCCGTACACATTCGTTCCATTTGGATTTTTAGCCAACCCGCAGGTTTAACATCCCCAATAGGCAACTCTATATAAGGCTTAGAGGCTAATGGATAACGATTGTTCGGGTAATTAATGTTGATAGAACCTTCATTTCCCGGCAAAGTGGCAGAAAAGGAGGTAATTGAGATTAGGCTTGATAATGTTATCGTTAATAAATACTTCATTTTGATGCTTTTTTAGTTATTCGTTATAGGGGATCCATACCCTCATTTTTCCTGCTTTACGGTTATCCCACGCATAATAGGGAATGAAGGTAGCAGATTGTGCCCTACCGTTTGTTTTAATTGTTTTTATCCCATTCAATATATCGGAAACGAAGGCTGTCTGGAATGTTGTACTTGGGCTCAACTGGATTTGATCGAAATATTCCGGGTTGTCTATTTCTTCCATGCAGTATACAAGTGGCCCTCGTTGAATCGCCCGTTTGCCGAAATTTTCCTTGACATGCGGATCTGCCGCAACAATTTCCACGGGCATATCCATATCTAGAGCGATTACATCTTGCGATTTCCAATCCTTGATTACCGCATAGCCTTTTTTCTCAGACACGTTTATTCTCTTACCATTGATACTTAAATCATAGGTTTTGCACCAATTCGGAATGCGGAGGCGTATCTCTTTCTCCAAAGGCTGAGACGTAGAAATTGTTAGTTTTACCGATCCATCCCACGGATAGTCCGTTTCTTGTGTTAATAGGATATCAGTCTCTCCTATCCGTATTTGCCCCGTATTTCCGATATATAGATTTACCCATAACGCATCATCGGAGGAGGCGTAGATATAATTTCCGATAGAAGGCAAGAAGCGTGAAAGCTGACTTGGGCAACAAGCGCAACCATACCATTCTTGTCTATGGTGATCACCCTTAGATTCCAGCGGGTTGACATAGAAGAAGCGGTCTCCACCCAAGGAGATACCGGCAAGCGCACCGTTATATAAAGAACGTTCCAGTATGTCGATGTATTTAGAGTCTCCGGTAAGTTGGTTCATACGTTGGTTCCAAAGCACCATTCCGACAGAAGCGCAAGTCTCGCAATAAGCATCTAGGTTCGGTAAATCGTAATCCTCCGTAAACCCTTCGTTATCCCGGGATGAACCGATTCCCCCGGTGATATACATATTGCGGTGTACCACATCATCCCATAGACGATCTATGGCGGCTATATATCCCGTATCATTCTTCAAGGCAGCCACATCGGCCATACCGCAATACAAATACATACATCGTACCGCATGCCCGGAGATATCGGTAAGTCGCCGGACGGGAACGATATCTTGATAGTAAACCGGGTCCCATTTACCTTCATCACCCATAGTGCCGTGACCGTGTCCACGTTCCTCCAGCAGCCAATAAGCGAAATCCAGATATTTCTGCTCTTGGGTGGTTTGATAAAGCTTGACAAGCGCCAGTTCTATTTCCTCGTGTCCCGGTACCCAATGTCTTTTTCCCGGACCGAATTGGCTCATCATATGATCTGTCATGCGTATACATACGTCTAATAACTTGCGCTTTCCGGTAGCTTGATAATACGCTACTCCTGCCTCAATCATATGTCCGGCGCAGTACATCTCATGCTTGTCCATATTGGTCCACCGTTTATCCAATCCGGTGAGTGTATAGAAGGTATTGATGTAGCCATCCGGTTGTTGGGCGGCAGCGAATTTGTCAATCCATTCGTCCGCTTTCTTTTCCAACTCGGGATCCGGATTGTTGATCAGGCTATAAGCCATACCTTCTAACGCTTTATATACATCGGAATCATCAAAGAAAATGCCGGAATGCTCTCCTTCCCCTTTCGCTGCATTCTCGAAATTACGGATACGTCCGGTTTGATTCTCTATTTGATCGATACAGACAGGCAAGGTCGCCGAGACATGTTTGCTGAGTCTGGGTGACCAAAAGTTGTCATTGATTTTCACATGAGAAAAATCGATCTGCTCGATCATCTTCAAAGGCTGTTCCTTTATATCTTCTTTAGAGGTCTGGCACCCTTGCAAAAGAAAGGCAGACGCAGCGAGTAAAAGGTATTGCTTCATATAGCTTTAGAAATTGAGATTAAAGGAGGGTATGTCAATATAGAGACATACCCTCTATGTTATTATTGATAATTCGGATTTTGTTCCAGATTCGGATTGGTATCTACTACTTTTTGAGGTAAGGGAAATACCGTTTTATAATCTCCATTCGGCTCATGAGATAACCATTTAGCTTTTGTGAAATGACCGAAACGTATCATATCTCTCCGGCGATAAGATTCTCCAGCGAATTCCCAACCTAGTTCATCATAGAAACGTCCGAATTTTTCCGGATAAACTTGATTTTGCGAAGTTAATACATAGTTTTCTACCGTACCGTATTTGTAACAGGATTTTTCTTGTAATTGCGCTCCTGAGACAATTGCTTTTTCAGGATGTTCTTTAAAAGCTCTTTTTCTGACCATACTTACAATAGACGCTGCTTGATCTGCTTTCCCAGTACGTAAAAGGCATTCTGCTTTCATCATATGGACTTGCGTAAGTCTGAATAAGACCAAATCATTATTTAGTTCACTTCTGGCTCCCATCTCAACCTCATATTTTAACCAGCGATATCCTTCTGCCTCACCAGTGAAAATTCCGTTGGGCATTTTGTTGACGAAGATAAGCGGTTGTCCCATTAAGTCATAAGAGCCTGTGAGAGGTGTCCGGTCAGATGCGTATTGGGGACCTCCTAGCCAAGTCGCATTTAAACGTTCGTCATCTGGATCATAGGTGTCGATGAATTGAGGTATTCCTTTATAGGCCCCAGCTCCCCAAGGGCTTCCAACTAGATCATACGTTTTTTGGTTTGCTCCGTGTAAGGCGGCTAAATGATAGTTAAATCCAGTGGCAAATATTTCATCATAAGGAATGACTAATATATTTTCTAATGAGTTTTCATTGTGTGCCTTAAATGGATCGCTATAATTAATGTCTAAACTGTATTTTCCTGAATTAATAATATCATCACACTCTTGAATACAAGCATTCCATTGGGGATCACCTGTATATACTTCTGCGTTCAAATATACGTTAGCGAGGAGGGCTTTAGCTCCCCATAATGTGAATCTTCCATAATTAGATTCATTTTTCTCTGTTGGGAGATCGCTGAAAGACTCTTTTAGTTCTTTGACTATAAAATCATAAAGATCCTTCCGGGATGTTTTTACAGGTAATTCTGAGGTGGGTTCCGTTACTAAAGGAGCATCTCCGAAATTATCCATGATGTACCAGTAATAGAAAGCACGTAATGCTCGAGATTCAGCGATCATGGCAGCCTTGTTTTCATTAGCGGCAAAAGGAAAATCATCTTGGTTGATAATGCTGATAGCCCGGTTTGCCAAGATAATTCCGGAATAGCAAACTTCCCATAAACGATTCACTTGTAATTGTTCGGAGTTCCATGAATGTTGATGCATTCTACGAAATACACCTCCATCATCCCAACCGGAACCATTAGCGGGGAACACTGCGGCATCGGTACATATTTCTTGACTCAGCATTGGAGCTTGTCCGGAACCGCAATATCCCCAATCTTGAAGATTGGTATAAGCGGCACCAACCACTTTAGTTGCGTCTCCAGCTTCATATTTATAACTATCTTCAGTAATGTCAGAGAAGATTTCTTCGGTTAGGTCTGTGCAGGAAATAAAGTTCAATGAACAGCAACCTAATAATAAGATATTTATATGTTTTTTAATTGTATTCATGAGTTTATTTATTTTAAAAAGTAAACATTGCGCCTAAAGTAAAGGAACGTGTAGAAGGGTAACGGCCTAATTCATCACATCCGGGATTAAGTCCTTGCGTATTAACCTCAGGGTCTAATCCACTGTATCCTGTAAATGTGAATAGGTTATTACCGGTTGCGTATATACGTATCCTTTTTAAATAATCATTCTTAAGTTTTAAGGTATAACCAATGGTGATATTATCAATTTTCCAAAAGTTTCCTCTTTCGATGAAATAGCTAACATATTGAAGTTCCTGTTGGTCGTTTAGTACAGTCTTTCCGTACTTCGGTTCATAAGCTGTGGCAAGCAAATTTCCCCGGGTCAAGTTTACAGGACATTCATAAAACATGCGGGGGTAGTTGAGGATGTCATAGTCGAATGCACCTCGCATAGTTATACCTAAGTCGAAATTTTTGAAGGTAAAACTGTTATCCCAGCTTAATAGGTGTTTGGGCAGGCCATTTCCAATAATTTTTTTATCTTCTGCTTGTTGCTCTGAGATCGGTTTTGGATTACCGTTTTTATCTTCAATAATCCAACGTCCTTCGCTATCTATATCAATAGTTTTAAAACCGTAGAAATTACCAACCTCACCCCCTTCAAATATTCGATGGGTATATTGTTGGATAGGTTCGCCAGTCCAGCCATCTTCTATATAACCGGATTTTAATTGGAATTCCTCGTTGGATAAGGCAACCAACTTATTTTTGTTAGTCGAATAATTAAAGCTAGTTGTCCATGAGAATTCTTTTGTTTGTACTGGGATTGCACTGAGGTGTATCTCTAGTCCTTTATTTTGCATAGTTCCTGCGTTTGCGAGGATTTCCTGATATAAATAAGGAGGAGTGGCTACTTGATAGTTCCATAGCATATCTTTTGTCGTGCGTTTATAAAGGTCTATAGATCCACTGATACGGTTATCAAGGACACCGAAGTCTACTCCTAAGTTCCACTCTTCTTTTTTTTCCCAACGCAGGTTTGGATTTGCGTTACTTGAAGGTTTTAATGAAGGGAGCCAGCCAGAACCAGTATAGAGATTCTTATCGCTGGTCAAGCGGCTTAATGACATATATGGATCTTCAGGAATGGAACCCGTTACACCAAAACCTAAACGAGCTTTCAAGCTACTGATAAAACGTAAGGAGCTCATGAATTCCTCATTATGTATATTCCAACCTACGGATACGGCCGGAAAATTTCCCCATTTATAATTAGCTCCGAATTGTGTAGCTCCTTCATGACGGATACTGACAGATGCTAAATAACGATCATTGAAACTATAGTTGATACGAGCAAATACACCGATTAACTTAGACTTGTTTTTTTCAGACTTTTCCTCAACTTCTCCTCTTTTTAAGGCAGCTCCAGCCCCCATATTATTATAGCTATATTGATCGGATGGAAAATCCCAGTTTTGCATCCAATAATTTTCATAAGTATTGTCTTGATAAGAATAACCCGCTAAACCAGTAAGATTATGAGCACCAAAATTATTTTTGTATTGGGCTGTGATCTCTAACAGATTATCGATAGAAGCAGTTGTTCCGCGAGAAGCAAACCCGTTTTTGCCATTGCGGACAGTTGATATGTGTTTTTTAGTTTCAGCATATCCGCGGGTTTGATTATAAGAGGTTCTCGACACTAATGCTTTTACGAAAAATTCATCCATGGGAGTCAATGTAACGGTTCCGAATGTACGTAATTGGGTACTTTTATTTTCGCCATTACTTTCATATAGCGCAGCTACCGGATTCATATATCCGTTCATTGTCGGATGTTCAATCCAGTTTCCGTTATCGTCTTTCGGACGTTCAGTTGGAATATTGATTAACGCATTTCGGTAAATTTCCCCATTGAAGCTTTTGCCATCTCCTAAGGCTGTATATTTTTGTTCTTTACCCATGATGTTTAAATTAAACTTTAATAAGTTATCCCACATAGAGTGGTTGATTTCCAATCGTGTGGTTAATACTCTATTGTCTGAGCGTTTGATAATGCCTTGGCCAGACTTATAGTTTATGTTTGCGATATAATTAGAGTTGCGATTACCTCCGCGTAGACTGGCATTAGTTACGTAAGAAATAGGAGTCCTTAATATCTGGTCTAGCCAATCTGTGTCGTAACCATAATCAATAGCGCCGGGTTTCCCTTGTTTTACTAATTGACGGTATTGATCGGCATCCATCATATCTAATCTTTTTTTGATTTGCTGGGTAGTGACATAAGCTTGAATATCAATAGTTACAGGTATCTCTCCTTTCACTTTTTTTGTGGTGATGAAAATAACACCATTATTTCCTCTAGTTCCATAAATAGCGGCGGCTGAGCCGTCTTTTATAACATCTATGCTTTCGATATCTTCTGGTGCAACAGTGCTCATATCACCCGGAACTCCATCGACAATAACTAATGGAACTCGGTCTCCTTTTAGTGAGCCGATACCACGCAATACAATTTGGGATGAAGACGTCGGATCACCATTAGGCATGACAATGCCAAGTCCCGCAACCTTTCCTTGAAGCAACTGGGCTGCGTCTTGTACTGAACCTTGAATGAATGTTTCGCTTTTTATGCTGGAAATAGATGAAGTTAATTCCCCTTTTTTCTGTGTACCGTAGCCAACCACTACCACCTCGTCTAATTGTTGCGTATCTTCTACTAAACGAATATTGATTTGTTGTTTCCCATTTACAGGAACATCTTGTGTCAAATATCCGATATAGGAAATCTGCAAGATGGCAGAAACAGGAACATCTAACGTATAATTACCATCTATATCTGTAATAGTTCCGTTAGTTGTTCCTTTTATAACGACGTTAGCACCGATAATAGGTTCTCCGGATTTATCTGTAATTGTTCCTGAGACCTTATTATTATCCTGTTGTTGTTCTGCTTTTTCATCTTTCTTCATCAACATGATATTACTGCCTTCAATCGCATATCCAATATTCGTGTTTCTGAAAATTTGTGACAAAACATCCATTACCGTTTGGTCTTGAGCGTGTACGGATGCTTTACGGTTTAAGTCGATTTCATTTGTATTATAAATGAATAAATAATCAGTTTGCTGTTCTATCTGTTCTAAAATTGAATGCGTAGATTCATTATTAGCATTGATATTGATGCGCATCGTTTGTGAATGTACGGATGCGAGTAAGCTGAAACTGAATACAAATAATGCAATGAATGTTAATCTCATTATTCGAAATGTTTTGTCTTCTGTGTTAAAAGGGGACATAAAATGCCCGTTACAAATTTTTTTCATACATTTGTAATGTCTTATTTGTTAGTACTAAATGAATTTATTTTCGCAAGTCTGGTACTGACTTACGGAAGGGGGATGTTGCAGCATCTCCCTTTTTGTGTAATTTGTGCTGTTAATTGTTTGTTATGTTTTCATTCTCTATATTCTGTATTTAAAAGGTTAACGACTAAATATTTATTTTATCACGATTAGATTCGTCTCTTCATTTTTTGTATAAGTGAATTTATGTTTTAATTGTAATACTTTCAATACATGGTCAATTCCGTCTTTGATACGGAATTTGCCGGAATAACGGTATTGAAGTAAGGATGGTCGTTGAACATCAATTTTAATATCATAATAAAGCTGTAACTTTTCTATTAAACTTTGGATCGACTCGTCTTCGAAACAGAATAATCCCTCTTTCCATTTAAAGTAGTTGTAGTCAGGAATATGGGATGTATTTAATCCTTCCTGACTTGCGATCGCCATCTCGTTCGGCTTTAGGCGTAATCTTTTCGGCATAGTTAAGGAAGATATTTCTACGCTGCCATTTAATAATGCTGTCTCAAATAAAGGACTGTTGTGATATGCCTTAACATTAAATTCGGTACCCAATACATGAATTGCGTATTTTTCGGTTTGTACGGTAAAAGGACGTTTTTTGTCATGATGTACAGAAAAATACCCTTCTCCGTTAAGTTCTACGTTCCGTTTATTTGTGCCGAATTTATTAGGAAATTTCAATGTCGAGCGAGAGTTGAGCCAAACATGTGTCCCGTCCGCTAAAGTTAACTCAGCTCGCTGACCTGTGGGTACATGGATGGTTTGTATTTGTATATCCTCTACCTTTTTTTGTTCTACGAATTGTTTAGTAACAAAGATTCCAATTAAAAAGATCGCTGCTATTTTTAGTGTTTCGATTGCGATACGTCGAATTGTTGGAATGAATTTTTTATGAAGTGTTTTTTGCTCTGTATCCGTATGCCAAAGTGAAATATCATATAATTTACGTAAAGCCAGAAATTCACGCATGTTATCAGGACTTTCGTCCAGCCATGACACTACTTTCAGTCTCTCTTCTTCGGAAACCTTACCTCTTATGTACCGTTGTAGTAATTGCTCCATGAATGTCTGTTAATTTATTTTCTATTATAAAAACAACGCTGTGCGCTAAATCCCTAGTGGAAAAATGAAAAAAATTAAGAAAAAAGAAAATAAAATAAGGGTAGATAGTCTTTCAAGTTGATACGCAAAGCTTTTAAAGCCTTGGTTATGTGGTATTCTACACCTTTTATGGTGAGGTTTGTCTCATCCGCTATTTCTTTTACGGTTTTATTCTCGAAGCGGCTCATCTCGAATATTCGATGAGTTTGTTCTGGTAAGTTTTTTAAAGTTTTGTGGATGATCCTATTGACCTCATCAGAGAAGATCTCTTTCGGATCGCAAGCCTCGAGTGTGGAAATTCTAATGCTTAGTTCTCTATTTTTTATTTCCTCTAAATTTTCAATAGCGGCATCATGTATGGCTTTATGGCGTAAATAGTTAAGGGCTTTATTTTTCAAAATCGTGAGCAATAAGGCTTCTGTTATCTCGTTTTCTCCAGCAGAGACCAGTCGCCAATATTTTACAAGCGATTCAGCTACGATATCCTCAGCCACCATGTCATCATGTACATATGATTTGGTGAACAGGAATGACCGTCGGTAATTCCGTTCATAAATGATATTAAAATCGTCTCCTTTCATCTTCAATACAGATTTAGCGGTAAAAGTAGGAATTTTTGATAGAAAAATAGTTAAAGTAATCATACTTTCATTTTCCCCGCTTTCCGGTTATCTCAAGTATAATATGGGATGAAAGAAATTGATTGTTATCCATTTATCGCATTGATAGTAAAAGGTTAGAGTGGAAAGAGGTCTTGAATACGGAATTCAGACTAAGTTCTATTTACTCAAAATAGTTGGGGTTATCTGTTTTAATTTTAGATCATTATGAGGCGGTGTCTATATGTGGAGACGGGGCATGCCCCGTCTCTCTCTAAATCCGTTGTTCCTTACCATTCACGATAAATCGCTTGATAGGTTGTTTTACCGGTCTTAATAGGTAACTCCAATCCTTTTCAGTTGTATCTAACGTGATTTCCAATCCATCTTCCAGTTGTTTTACTTTATAATTAATCTTATTATTTCCAACAGGAAGATCTTTCATTTCAATAAAGTCCCAATCTGATGGTAAATTAGGACTTAGGGTCAAGGTCTTTTTATAGGCTTCTGGTTGTATGCCATATATATAACGAATCAAAGGTGTTGCTATACCATAGATGGTCCATGCTTGAACAGGGCAGCCATAATCAGGCATCATCTCATTAATTGATCCCGGAAGTGTACGGCCAAATGTATCGACGATGCGATTGATATACCATAAAGCCTCATCTACACGTCCGTAAGCGCATTCGGCCATCGCTTGTACGCCTGTTGCGATAGTCATCATGCGATCTCTTTCGACTGCGGATAAATAAGGACCATATTCGCCGCAATGCTCTTTTCGTACTTTATCCAATTGCCGAATAGCTCTGTCTTCTGAGGCAATATGAGTTTCTATTGGAGTGCTTATTACCCAATTCTTGTTAGTTAACCATCCTTTCATAATACCAGTTGGATACGCTTCAAATTGTTTATACATATCCTCATACATTGCGATATGCTTTTTCTTGCTATCCTCATATTCCTGTAAGCAAACCTCGGCAACATCCCACCTGTATTCTGTATTACGAACCTGTTCGATAGCACCTTTAGTCGTTTCTAAGGCTTGCTCTCTCGTTCCATAAAAATCACAATAAATTTCTAAATCCTTATCCCAAAATAGGTCGTTTATCCTTTCTTTCAAATCGATTGCTTGCGAGGCGCACTCACTGGCAAATGCTTCTTCTCCCATTATTAAGGCAATCTGCGACATAACTTCCAGTGCTTGCTGGGTATAAACAGAGACATCAATCAATTCCGCATTTAATCCTCTAACTTCCATGATTCCATACCCTTCGGGGAACATATTCTTATTTGTATCCATATCTTTCAAAAGGAAGTTCAGACCTTTTTGCATATAAGGATACATATCTGCAAGGAATTTGTTATCACCAGTCCATTTATAAACATTCCATACAGCGATGACAAAATGAGCAGTCTCTTGAGTATTTCCTTTGTGGCTGACGAATGCGTTGAATGCCATTTCATGCAAAATACGGCCATTCCTATTGGCTTTCTCTGACATCTCTTTGATAACTCTCAATGTCTCTTTTGCTAATTTTTGGTCACCTGTAGCGACAAGGCCTTGTAATGAATAAGAATTATCACAACCGAATAACCATGGATATTCAATTGCGCCCGCTCCCAGAAAGCGTCCTGCACTTTCCATATCTGCCGCAAGCCATTCCGTATTGATTTTGCACCAGTTATAAACCTCTTGTAACTTTTTATCTGGAATGTTAATCCGTCCTCTCTCTAATAGTTGGGTGTAATACATTTTTTTATCTTCCAACATTTCGGAATGGTTCGCTAAGATGTCTTTGTAACTTTTTAGGGCATCCTCCTCACTGTCTTTTGATCCTGCGATGACGAAAGAAAGTTTTTTCTCCTGATTCTTAGGAAGTGTAATCGTATAAGTAGAAGAGGCACTTTTACCCGTTCCTTGCGTATTTATATAAGTAGGAGTATCTAGTTGATAAATACTCGTATGTTGATCCGCTCCCCAAATCACGTTCCAGTTATTACCTAAATCTTTCGCTTTAAAAATGGCATCTTGGGCATCCCAGTTCACGACATCATTTGCGTCTTTTAACCCGATTGTCCCGGATGACCATACAGGCAACAAATCTGTTTTTGCGACAAAATCAAAAAGGACCGTTTGCTCTGAATCCGATACATTTTCGATGGTATAGGTAATAACAACACCATTTTTTCCTTGTGGGCAAAATTGGAAACGATTGACACGGATACTATTATTAAATAAAGGAGCGTACTCAAATTTACTTCCAAAAGGATAATTCGTATATTGTATTGCGTTTTCCAACCAACAAGAATTACCTTTATTATCTGTCATTTTTACCCAAAAGCCATCTAATAGCTTGATCAAATGATTCCAAACTCCTCCCATCTCTCCGGGAGTATGTCCACCAAGATCAGGGAAGTTTCCATCTTGCGTACCTATTATGTAGGTTTTATCTCCTGCTGTCAGATAAGGATTTTTTTCTTGACCCGCTTGATTCGAGATTCCTTCCATGATTGTTTGTATCTCCTCATCTTGAGTGATACTTTCATTTGTTTGACAAGATATAAATCCCCCCAGTAAACAAATGCATAGATAAAGTGACTTTAGATATTGCGTCATATTCAAATCTTTTGTAGATAAAAGTGGAGGGGATATTATGATACCCCCTCACACTTACTATAATTAATATCCCGGATTCTGTGTCAATGTTGGTTTACCATCGACATAGCTTCTATCTATTTCAGTTAGAGGAATAGCGTAATAGCGATGGTTCTTATCAAAAACGGCTCCATTTAAATATTGGATATGTCTTTTTTCTCTTTCGACATATTTATTTAAAAAATCCTCAGCGATATCCCAACGTACCAAATCGAAGAAGAAATGACCTTCTAACGCAAGTTCCAAGCGTTCTTCAAATCGTACACGTTTTCGTAATACATCTTTACTTAGTCCTGCCCATGAATCCTTATAGATATCCACTTTATAATTGGCGGCAGCTGGACCATTGCCAAAAGGTGCTTCATCTCCTAATCTCACGTAAGATCCGTCTTTTGCCCTTTGACGAATCATATTGACATATTCTTTTGCTTTCTCAGGGTTACCAACCTCTACCTCACATTCCGCAGCCCACAATAATACTTGGGCGTATCGAATAATATTGAAATTCATTGCGTTAAATTTTGCTGTATTGTCATAAGCGTATGTAGCAAGTTGGTTTTCTAATATAATCCATTTTTTTTGGTTATAAGGACCTGCGCTGACTTGATCCCTGATCCAAGCTTTTCCCGGGTGCAATCCCCAATCATGATATGGAACGCCTCTACGACCAACGACCCAGTCTAATCTCGGATCTACAGGGGTTTCCATATCCGGTTCCCATGCCTCGCTAGATTCGATATCTTGGTCGTTTTTGAATTCATGGTCAGCGTAAGTGTCAATCATGGGTAGGCCATTTTCGTCTACTTGATAGGCATTTACTAAGTCGAAAGTAGGTTGTTGGAATCCGGCTCCACTTAAGTTTGGTTGATCTGGAGCATTGGGATAAGATAAGTCGAAACCACGTTGGCTACGATCGTAACCAGCTCCCGCTACATTTACCGCTACCTGGTTAGACCATACCACTTCTGCGTTATTGTTTTGCTCCGCATTGAAGTTATCAAAATAATTGTCAAGTAACTTATATTTTCCGCTAGTGATGACTTCGTCTAATAAAACTTTTGCTTCGCTATATTTTTGCTGGAATAAATAAGCCTTGGCCAAGAACGCTTTAGCGGCGTTTTTCGTAGGTCTTCCAGGCTCACTCTGATTATCCGGTAAAATTCCGGTAGCAAAAGAGAAGTCTTCCTCAATATTAGGCCAAATATCTTTGTCATTGGGAACTCTTCTTTGCGGATCTTCCACGTATTCATCAATATAAGGGACCATGTTCCAGATTTTTTTCGCTTCAAAATGATAATATCCTCTTAGGAAACGGGCTTCTGCTCTAATTTCCATTTCACTTTCTTCTGATAAGCCATCAATTTTATTATCATTCAGCATACGAAGTACGTCGTTGCAACGCTCAATAGCTCCATATACCAGTATCCATTTATCCCGGATACGACCATTTTCAGCAGTAGCGACATAACGCTCCATCTGTAGCAGTTCGCCTTGATCGCCGGTAGTACTTCCTTTATGGATATTTCCAGCGCACATATCTCCATAGAAGACATTATCCGGCCCACTTGTTATTCCCCAAACTCCGTTGATAAATCCGTTTAATGGACTATAGCAGGCAATAAGGAGTTTATTCACGGTACTTTCATCTGTTAATACAGACTCATTCAATTTGCCTAATGGTTGTTTATCCAAAAAATCAGAACAACCATTAAACAGGCTAACAGCCATCGTGACGGTTACCCATGTGAACGTTTTTTTCGCTATATGAAATAGATTTTTCATGTTTGTTTAATTTTAAGTATTAGAATGATAAATTGAAACCAATGGAGAATACGCGTGCTAGTGGCATATTATTCATATAATCGACACCCATATTCTTGTCATCGCCGTTCTTAACCTCGGGATCAATGTTGTTATACTTTGTCAATGTCAATAAGTTTTCCGCATTCAAATAAACACGACATTGCTGGAGTCCAATTTTCGAAAGCGTTTGTTTTGGAAGGGTATATCCTAATTCTAATTGTTTCAAACGAATATAAGAACCATCTTCAATTAAGTATGAAGAAACCTTACCTGCCTCATCATTTGGATTCAAGATATTGATCTCCGGCAGTTCCGCATTTCTGTTTTCAGGAGTCCAAGTATTCAATATACGGGTACTTTTATTGAAATAATCTCCCCAGAAATCAAGGCCATCCCTACCGCCTTTCGATGCGAAACAAATATCATTTCCTTGACTGCCTTGGATATAAAGAGACAAATCGAAGTTCTTGTAATAGAAGCGTGAACTCAAAGAGTACTCGAAATCAGGGTGAGGATTACCGATATAGGCCCTATCTTGGCTGTCTATTTTTCCGTCATTATTCACATCTCTATATTTCCAACGGCCGATTGCTTTGTCTGACTGTTCTACATGCGAGTCGACCTCGCCTTGTGTTTGGAAAATACCATCGATCACATAGCCATAGAAAGAGGAAATCGGATGACCTACTTCTGTTCTTGTATATGTGTTCGATATGAATTGATTTGAAGCTAATTTCTTTACCTCATTACGATATCCGGACAAAATGAGCCCTAATTCGTACCGGAAACCATAGTCTGTCGTATTCTGGAAATTGATATTCAATTCATATCCGTTATTTTGCATTTCACCGATATTCATAAATGGGGCACTTGCCACTCCTCCGGTAGAAGGATAAGTAATTCTTTGCAAGATGTCGGTAGTATATTTATGGTAGAAATCGAATGACAAATTCAGTTTATTATTAAAATGACCTGCGTCGATACCAATGTTTGTTTGTGTAGTCGTCTCCCATTTAAGATCCGGATTACCAATGCTCTCCTTACTGATACCTTGAGTGACAGAGTTTGGATCTCCCGCTATAGGATAGCTGCTAGTTGAGATATTCGTATAATACATGGACGCAAATGCGTAGTTATCGATATCCTGATTTCCTGTCAAACCGTAACTGGCTCTGATTTTCAAATCACTAAGAATATCTTGCCCTTTCATGAAGTTTTCTTCCGTAAGTCTCCATGCGGCGTTTACCCCTGGGAAGTAGCCATATCTATGATTCGCACCAAAACGTGAGGACCCATCTCGACGAATAATAGCCCCTAAATAATATTTGTCTTTATATTGATAATTGACACGTGCGAACAGAGAGAACAAAGCGTATTCATTTGCGTTGCCTGTATTGTCCTTGTTGGATTCGCCAGCGTCAAGGTATCTATAATCGGGATCCTCGATAATAAAATTACTTCTATAAGCAGAGAGATTCTCTATTTTAGAACTAATGGCTTCTGTACCTAGCAAAACATTCAGATTATGTGTTTCACGAAATTTTTTCGTGAAGGTCAAAGTATTGTTCCAAACCAATTCTGATTTACGGCCTCTTGCTTCCTTTAAAGAATTCACTAGCGTATTTGCGTCTCCTTTGTTCCAATAAGTTTTTGGATTGAACTCTTTGGAGCCGCTATCCTCAACGTTTACGCCGACATTTGTCTTGAATTGGAAGTATTTCAAGAAATTGATATCCAAATACAAATTACCTAACAAGTTGAGGTTGTCATTGTAATTCTCTCTTTGATTATAAAGTTGGGCTACCGGATTCTTGGAATCACCTAAACCATTAGCTTTTGTTCCGGCCCAATTACCTTCTACGTCGTAAACCGGAATAAGCGGAGCCATACGTACGGCCTCATGGTCTGATTTGCTTCCTTTGTATTTAGAGTAAGTTGCGCTTAGGTTTGATCCTAATGTGGCGAAGCTCAAAATCTTAAATTGAGAATTGGCTCGTAAAGAGAAGCGATCATAGCCCGCCCATTTTACAAGAGCTTCTTGTTTATAATAGTTTGCGCTCAAGAAATATTTAGACCCATTGCCACCTCCTTGTGCGCTGATATCAATGTTTGTAGTCGGTGCGGGGCGATAAACTTCATCAGCCCAATTAGTTCCGATCTTATTAGCGCGCATAAATTGATTTTCCGCAGTATTATAAGTGCTGAGATCTACCTGGCCTTCCATGGCTCCTGCCGGTAGAATATAATCAGGAATGACGGGTGTAGCTCCGTTGCCATATTGGTCATGCTGTGGTGTTAACCCGGCGTTTCTCATCGCATTCCACAAGACTTCTCCATATTGTTGGGAGTTTAGCATTTCCGGCAAGTTGGTAGGAAGTTGTACACCTACGTTTACTTTTACGTCAACGGTAGGTTTTCCTTCTTTACCTTGCTTTGTCGTGATTAAGATAACCCCGTTAGCTGCTTGGGAACCATAGATAGAGGCGGAGGAAGCATCCTTCAATACTTGTACAGACTCTATACTTGAAGGATTTATTTGGGATGCGATCTCGCTTTTTGTAGGAAAACCATCAATGACATACAACGGGCTGTTATTATTCAGTGTTCCGACACCTCGAATACGGATAGCAGGAGCATCGCCAGCTACGCCGGAAGTTGTTACGGACACACCGGATAACCTACCTTGAAGAAGGTTCTGTATATTCCCGGATGATTGAATAGATAAATCCTTCGTAGATATGGAAGAGATAGATCCGGCTACGTCTTTCTTGCGTTGCGTACCATAACCGATAACAACGACATCATCCAATGCTTGTGCGTCATCCTTCATGGTAATTTGGATGTTCGTCTGCCCTTTGGTCGGGATTTCTTGTGTCTGATATCCGATATAGGAAATTTGCAAGATGGCGTTCTCGGAGACCATAAGGCTGAAATTTCCGTTAATGTCGGTGATTATACCGTTTGTGGTTCCCTTCTCCACGATATTTGCTCCAATGATAGGTTCACCAATTGCGTCTTTCACAACACCGGTAATTCTCCGGTTACTCTGTTGTGTAACAGAAGTGTTTTTTCGCATTAACATGATGTTATTACCCTCCATCGCATATGAGATGTCTGTTTGGGTAAAGACAGATGATAACACATCTGCTACGGTTTTATTTTGCGCCTCTACGGAAACCTTACGATTTAGATCTATTTCTTTGGTGTCGTACACAAAGAGATAGTCTGTTTGTTTTTCGATTTCGTTTAAGACAATTTGAGTGTTTGCATTGTTCACATGGATATTGACCCGTGTATTTTGCGAATTAACAGATGCAAACATTCCTGTGGTTGATAGAAATAGTGTTATAAAAGTTAACTTCATAACTCTTTTTGTTTGATTTTTCATACATTTGTAACTCTTGAATTTGATACTGATGATTTAAGTGCATGTGGTATTGATTCTTTCCGGGGAGTGTTGCCGCATTTCCCGGTTTTTATATACCGTTTCTTTTTTGATATTTTTTATCTCATAGGCATACATGATTTATAAGGTTAACATTCTGTTCTTACTTTATGATTATTAGATTCTTATCGTCATCTTTGATGTATGTGAATTTATGTTTTAACTGAAGTACTTTTAATACATGCTCTATTCCATCTTGAATACGAAATTTGCCGGAATAGTGATGTTTCAACAATGAGGGACGTTGGATCTCAATCGTAGTATCATAATAAAGTTCTAGTTTCTTTATTAGATCTTGGATTGATTCATTCTCAAAACAGAACAGGCCTTCTTTCCATTTAAAATAGTCGCTATTATTAATTGTAGATTTCTTGAGCATCCTATTCTCTATACTAACGATTTCATTAGGCTTGAGTTGTAATCCATTTCTTAAATTAGGGGAACTGATTTTTACACTACCCTTTAAAAGGGCGGTTTCGAACAAGGATGTGTTATGGTAAGCTTTTACATTGAACTCTGTACCTAATACTTGAACATCATGATTTTGGGTATGTACGGTAAATGGACTATTTTCATTGTGCTGGACAGAGAAGTAACCTTCGCCGTCTAATTCCACGTTTCGGGTGTTTGCGCTGAATTGTTCAGGAAATTTTAGGGTTGAGCGAGAGTTTAGCCATACATGCGTACCATCGGCTAAGGTGACCTCTGCCCGTTGTCCGGCAGGGACATGAATGGTTTGCATTTGTTTCTTGTTCGATTGTTGTATCTGCAGTTGTTTGCTTCCCCAAAAGCCGATTAGAAAGATGGCTGCGATTTTTAAGATCTCGGCCATTACCTTCCGTATGGAATAATGTACTTTCTTTACGGAATTTGTCTTATCTGTATTGGCTTGCCAGAGTGAAATGTCATATAATTTGCGTAAAACCAGAAATTCACGCATGTTTTCAGGGCTTTCGTCTAACCATGATGCTATTTTCAGTCTTTCTTTCTCTGAAACCTCTCCTTTTATGTATCGTTGTAGTAATTCCTTCATGGTATCTATTAATTTCGCTTTATAAATAATAAACGATGCTGCAAGATAGATCCCTAGTGGAAAAACGAGAAAAGTCAAGAAAAAAGAAAATAGAATAAGGGAAGATAATCTTTTAGATTGATACGTAATATTTTTAAAGTCTTGGTAATGTGGTATTCTACTCCTTTTACGGAGAGGTTGGTTTCTATAGCGATTTCTTTCACTGTTTTGTTTTCGAAACGACTCATCTCGAAAGCTTCCCGGCAAGCTATAGGCAATTTATCCAAGGCTTCTCGCAAATGATCGTATAAGTCTGAATATAATATATAATTCTCCGTATCAATATCATCTAGTTCCAGATGGGACAAAATAATGGATTCATGCTCCCGAACAACATACCGATGCCGTATCTCATCCAAACAACTGTTTCGTACGGAAGCCAGAAGATAGGATTTAAAAGAAGTCTCTATTATTAGGCTCTCACGATCATTCCAAACCTTTAGGAATACTGATTGTACGACATCCTCACTAATATTTCTCTCTCCTAAATAGCTACCAGCAAACATCACAAGATCTTTGTAATAAGCCATAAATAAATGGGAAAAAGCATTTTTATTCCCCCGTCTAAGCTCTACAAGCAGAAACTGTTCCTCCATATTATAGTTATCTTATCTCCTTATTTCAACCTTTCCTAATCACAAAATGACAAATAAAAAAATAATCGTTCCTGTTTAACCGCTAAATGTAACTCATATTTTTAATAGAAACAACATTTCAACTCTTTTTACACATTTACAAACCCTAAAGCTAAATAAAACTATCAATATTTTTTTAAAGAAGTTGCAAAGAATATCTTGTTGGTTTCGGCATAAAAAGGCTTTTCAAGTGGTAAGCTATTCATTTTTAGAGTTGTATGTTACCGGCTAGGTATAGCCGTTAGTTATTCACTCGACAAGCCGTAGGTTATTCATTTTAGCCGCCAATGGCAGGACCCGTTTCCTGGTTATTAGGGCCTATACGGACACATGTTTCCCATATTTTTAAGTAATCTACCATCACGATGTACTTGAAGAATCTATCTCCACACGGGAATTTCAGAATTATATATCTTTTAAA
>OLQJ01000584.1_pt1 | contig 19049 bp, 17 predicted proteins | sample 1673231 | NCBI WGS metagenome assembly OLQJ01 (sample SAMEA3136769, study PRJEB25190) | human gut metagenome | biome: human gut; feature: human-associated habitat; material: faeces | place: Austria | collected 2013
ACAAAACAATCCAAAAAAAGATTGCAAAAGTGATAGCTGTCAATAATTTTACATCAACAGCTATCACTTTCGTTTCTTTTTTATATCTACTATTTTCTAAGATTTTAGTTGTCAGAATAGAAGGAACCCATATAACGGATATATTCATCATCTGTTTTATTCGCTTGCCAATTATGAACATTCGCTTTGTTGTGCTCACCTGCAATAACAGAAAGAGATTTTCCAAGATTGTCAAACGCTTCCTCTACACAAGCTTCCGGTGTCATAGCTGCTTTCATAACAGCTTCTCCTGCCGGTCCTCCCGGAAGATTGCTTAACAGACTTGGAGTGATTGTTGTTCCCAATGTAATAACTTCGACGTCTACATTGGTGCTCTCACACTCTGCTGCCACAGCCTCTGTCAGTTTCTTAATATAAGACTTGCCTGCTCCATACTGTGCGTTATATGGTGAACTGCTGATTGCTGTCAAAGAAGATACATTGATTACAGCTCCACGATCCTGCTTTGCAAAGATTCCCATATAATGATAGAAACATTTCAAGAATGTCATAACATTAACATTAATCATCTGCTCATGCTTCTCCCATGGAGTGTCCTGCAGTTTTCCAAATGTATGGAAACAAGCAACATAGCTCATAAATCCCATGTCAAGATCTTTTGTCGCCTCAAAAATCTTGTCTGTGCAGTCAGACTGCGCAAAATCAGCACGGATAACCATATGATCTACACCATATGTTTCACTGATGTTCTTTCCAAGTTCCTGAAGTTTCTCTTCTCTTCGACCTACCAAAACAACACTCATTCCCTCGGATGCTATCTTCTCTGCAAATGCCTTTCCAACACCTTCTGTTGCTCCAAGAATAATACCCCATTCACCATACTTTTCTCTTAAAGTCATTACTTTTTCCTCCTAATTTGCCGATTTAAAAACCGAAATATAATATAACATATATTATTAAAAATAACAATCAGAAATAGTATTTTTCAACATTATTCGTTATTATTACTAGAAAAGATGTCAGCCACCTCACTAATAATAATAAACGCTGTTGGATCAATGTCATGAACAATATCTTTCATTCGAATCACCTGATATCTGTTCACCACAAAGTACAACATTGCTTTATCGCGATTGGAGTATCCGCCTTTGGCGCTGACACGCGTAATACCGCTTCCAAATGTTTCTGTCAATGCTTTGCAAATCTCATGCGGCCACTCTGTCACGATTACCGCACATTTTGCCCTGTCAATACCTTCCACTATAAAGTCAACTGTCTTCAATGCAGCAGAATAAGCAACGATAGAATACAATGGAAGTACCCAGCTCTCAAGCACACAGCCACAAATGACATATAAAATAATATTATATACCATAACAAATGTTCCTACCGTAACACCTGCACGTTTTGCAAAAATAACTGCCATTACTTCGATACCGTCCATCGCACCGCCATAGCGAATCGCAAGACCACTTCCAATTCCGGAGATCACACCTCCAAACAGCGCACATAGCAGTAAATCTGTTCCCGCAAGCGGCGAAGCAATACTGACATCAATTGGAAATATATTTGTTATCAGCCATGCAAACAAAGAATAGATTCCAACTGTGTAGATTGCATAAAATGTAAAAAGTCCACCCTGCTTCTTTAATCCAACAAGAAATAATGGAATATTCAGAATCAGCAAGAATAATGACAATGATAAGCACGAGGGTGTTATCTGTTCGAGTAACATAGATGTTCCTGAGATACCACTGTCATACAATTTTACCGGTGTCATAAAAAGTGTAATGCCAAAAGCGTTTATCATTCCGGCAACCGTAAGCATCAAAAGATTTACAATTCGAGGTTTCTGGGTCTGTCTCATTTTAAGCGCTCCTTTTTCGTTATAATTTTGTCAATCAGTTTCGATTTTTAAATCATACCATATTAGTAGACATATTTCCAGCCCATATAGGGATCATGCATTTGTTCCAGTTTCTGCAATGCCTTCATATACGCCATCAGTCTTTTTTGGTGAAGAAAAATTTTATCTTCTGAAATTCCTATAACATGGTAGGCGAGATACGGTTTTCGTGTTACGAAAACCCATCTCGTTAGTGGCGGCTGCCCCTAATACCCTGCTGGTACACACCTGCGGTGTGGGACATATAACTGCATGAAAAAGCAGACACATGGAATATTTCCACATATCTGCTTCTTTCATTGCGTGTATTCAGTTTTATATATTTGCAACTATATACTTTTATAGTAATCCTTATGGATTAAGCCACTACTCCATCTCCATATTACTTAGCTGCCTGATCTGGTCTCTCCTGCTATAAATAACTGCTGTTACCTGAACTCTGTTATTTTCATCATCAACCCAATAATAAATCAGGAAGTTTTTAACAACAATCTTGCGTACTCCCTCAGTCCTCCATGGCTCTTCATCAATCAAGGCATGGTTTTTCGGAAAACTCGACAACTTAGTAATCTCTGCTTTCATCTTGTCAAGCAGATTATCTGCTGCATCCGGTGCCATTAGATCATTTGAAATATAATGCACTATCTCTTTCATCTGCTCTAATGCCTGCCTTGTTACCCTTACCTCATATTCATTCATGCATTATATCTCCGACTTTAATTGATTAAAAGCCTCATCAACAGATACAGAATCGTTCTTTTTTGCCTGTTCAAGCCCGGTCTGCATCATCGTATCAAATTCAGCTTGTGTTATAGAATCTCTTGTAACAAGTTTATCCGGAATATCAAGTGAAAATGGTACTCCATCACGCATAATAACCTGTCTGTAAGTCATATCTATAAATACAGATACAGGAATTCCAAGTCTATCAAGAATTGCCTCTGCCTGCTCTTTTATATTCGGTTGAATTCGTGCTGTTACATTTGCAGTTTTTGTTGCCATAGTATGCACCTCCTGTTTCTTATAGTGTACCACCATGTATTGCTTTTTACAACACAAATATTTTTAATTGCTGACATCACTTTCTATCATCATTATCACCTAATGCCGGCGGATTCTGCCGTCAATCTTTTTCCATCCAATTTATCCATAAATTAAATCTCCTCCAAAATCAGATATATTATCAACACGAACGAGTCACTATAGCGAGATCATAATTCCTCATCTTTACCGTTTATAATACGATAGTAATCATCCATATCCTCACTTAGTTTTACCGTGGTATCTGATTTTCGTTTGCCCAAAAGACACACAATCTCACAATGGCTCGATAGGTCCGGATTGATGTCAGTCATCAGGGAGCTATTCAGACTAATACGAAATGTAGCAATATATCTCCGTTTGTTCGTGGAAACATATCTACAAATTCTGTAGCAAAAATATCTTGATACATTCTGCTATCCATATCGCAGCCTGAACCTCGTTCGTCCACGGAAAAAGTTCAACTTTTTTATTCGTTTCTACTATTATAGTGATTCCGACATAAAAGTCAAATTTTGCGAGGAAGTGCCATCGCCTCAACCTTGTCCGTTCTTCCTACAAAAACAGGTCAACAACTATTTTTCGTCCTAACTGATAGCCAGGTTTCCATGCACTCGACCTTATCATACCTGAAAATCCAGCATTGAAAGGGAGAACTGATCCTATTACTTCTTCGCATTCTCTTCCAGTTCCAGCATGTATTTATCAAAGTCAGACATGAACAATCTGTCCTGAATGACACGATACTTTTCAAATTCAGTCTCAGCTTTTGCCTTTGCAATCTCTGCTGTGATTTTGCCTGCATCCTGAAGTACCTCTCTGTCATCCGCCATCAGGAATAGATCCAGACGCTTTGCCCAGTCCTCCATTGTCATTGGAATATGACGTTCTGCACGATCCTCTGCCAGATCCAGGTATGCAGAAACGATACGCTCTAATGAACGCATTTCCTGCTCAGAAAGATAATTTTTTGCAACACTCACATCACTTTTTACAATCTTTCCTTCCGGTGCTGCTGCCCACGTGGTCATCCCCATATGTGGCTTATCAGCATCTGCACGTTCATAAATCAACTCCGCTGCTGTATGTCCGTGAACTGCATAGTGCATCTTGTTCTGCACTTTTGCAAAGAACTGCTTTGTTGTTTTCGCTGTTCGGTCATAATCAAGAGCTGTAGCATAGATGTCTGTTATCTTCTGATAAAATCTACGCTTGGAAAGACGGATCTCACGAATCTGCTCAAGCAAACGATCAAAGTATTCTGTTGTAAGCACTGATCCACCATTTTTTAGACGTTCGTCATCCATAACCCAGCCTTTGATGGTGTAGTCCTTGGCAATTTGATTGACCCATTTACGGAACTGCACCGCACGCTCAGAATTGACCTTGAATCCAACAGCAATGATCATTTCCAAGGAATAGTGATTTGTGCTGTAGCTTTTTCCGTCAGCGGCAGTTATTCGAAATTTTCGAATAACTGAATTCTCCTGTAGTTCGCTATCCTCGAATATTTTCTTAATATGATAATTTATTGTGTTAGTGCCGACATCGTACAATGTTGCCATCATTTTCTGTGTCAGCCATATATTCTCATCCTCATAGCGCATCTCAATACTGTCCTGCTGATCGCCAACTGAGGCAACATAGGTCAAATATTCCGCTGCACTGGAACGGATGGTTATTTCATCTTTTTTCTTTTTCAAATAGGATGCCTCCTTCTGGTTTCTTCTCATTTCACCAATTGAAAATCACAACAAAATTAATAGCTTTAATATGCCTTTGTAAGTCCAGAAAAATGCGACTTCACAATTCTATCCATCTGATTAGCAATCTCCGCAAAAGGCTGGCTCAAGTCTAGAGTTTTAACACTTATCTGACTTCCATGCATTTGATACACATTGTCCGGTTGTATTTCTTCTTCTGTCTTTGCATAGAGAAGCATTCCAGAAACTGTATTTTTCTCCTCTCCAAATTGATAACTCTGATTTTTTACGTATGTAAAAATCTGATACAAATTATTGGAGTGAATAGTATGTTTATCAAACTGAAACTGTGTCGTGTGACTATAATATTTTGCATCAATAATAAGTACAGTATTGCCACGTTGCAGATGAATATCACTTTGCATAACCGGAAGCATGGTTCCAATACCATCATCCAGTGACCACGGAATCTGTGATGCACTGACAGATAATTCAGGATAATGTCTGCTGTAATATTCCAGAATAAATTTCTCATACAACCTACACATACGTTGCTCATCTACAAAAGAGGCTAACCTATAGTCACCTGAATCTGTTGTAATAAGCATCCCCTCAATAATTAACTGGCAAATACTTACAAGCATTCTATATGTTTGATTGTTACGCTGAAAACGAATGGACGACCATTTAATTCCTGTTGGTTCTATTATCTCTACATTTGAAAAATACAACATTTTCTTTTTTAGATCATCTTTGTATTTTGCTTGCACTTTTCCATTGCGTAAAAGAAGCGTAACAGTTGTTTTCAGTATTTGATTCAGTAAATTGTTTTCTGACAACTCATCAAAGTCGCAAGTAAGTTCCCTTTTATGTGCCAACCTATTTTTAATTGTACCCGGCATATTTATTTTGCCACGCATAACTGAAAGTTCTTCCTGACGACTTATGTATTCTCTATAAAGCCCTTGCTTTAACTGCAATCCAATTCCCTTAGACAGAATCGCTGCCAGCAGATTATACATCTCGTCAAAAGACTCTACTGCAACATCTTCATAGGTTTCTTGGTTCAGTGTCTGAAAAGCATAAGAAAGCATATGATAAATATTATTGATTAAAATGCTCTTATCCTTTGTCATTGAAATACACCGTGCAAAATGTTCTCCCAACGTTGCAGTTTGTCTGTATCATCAAACCAGTATTCTGCTAACATAGGCAACACATCAAAATTAACCACATCTTGCATCCATTCTTCTGTACACTCATCTGTGTTACAGAAATAGCTATGTCCAATACAGAAACCTTTACCAAGTGATTTATCTTTAGCAATTTCTTGGTTCAATTCCTTAATACGGTCAATCAGAGTATTGAATGTATCGTTTGCAAATCCTTCCTGATATTTAATAAAACCTTCTGAATCAAATCCCGGCTCCATATCAAAGAAGCTAAAACGACGACGAAGTGCGTAATCAATCATCGCCAGACTTCTATCAGCAGTATTCATCATGCCAATGATATGTAGACGTTTTGGGACAGAGAAGCTTAGGCCATTGTAGGCTAATGTTGCTTTCGTATCTCTATAATCTGCCTCAATTAACATGAGTAACTCACCAAAGATCTTACTCATATTTCCACGGTTGATCTCATCAATGATAAAGAAATAATCTTTATCAGGATGGTTTGCAGCCTTTTGACAAAATCTATAGAAAATACCATACTTCAATTCAAATCCATCTTCAACCGGCTTATACCCCATCATGAAATCTTCATAGGAATAATTCTGATGGAATTGCACAAACTCTATGCGATCATCATCCTTCTCAGCTATAATCGAATATGCAAGTCTCTTTGCCGCAAATGTCTTTCCAACACCTGGAGCACCTTGAAGAATAATATTTTTCTTCTTTTTCAAAACTGCAACTAAGCGATCATACTTTGCTTCAGTCATATATACATCATTTAAAAACTTTTCTTTGTCATATTTTTCAATACTATCTGCTGCAGGTGGTGCTGGATTTTCATCACGAATCATGTCATAAATGAAATCATATTCACCCTTTGTCAGTTTGAACAGACTCCCCTGCGGATTACCAAAGTACTCCATCTTTTCAAGTTCTGGACAAGCTTTCAGAGTTGCATAATCAATTGGAGAAGACAGCCCTTCTACTTTTTCAAAATAAATTGATTTTCCATCTTGTTCTGCACTAATTTTGAGAATTGCAACTACCTGCTTTACCGGTGTGGACTCATAGCCGATTATCATATCTCCAGCCTTTGCATCTAAGAAATTCTGAAAAATACGCCGTTTATTGCCATTATCATTATATAATGTATAATCCTGTACTTCTCCAACTGGCATGCTAGCCATACTCCATATTTTGGGATTTGCATTCAAAAACCAGTATCTATGATCTTCTTCTCCTTCTTCATCTTGCGCATACAAAAGGACTTCTGATAAATCGATCTGATCTAGAGCTTCTGCTAATTCATCACGAAGTTTCCAAACATAAGATCCTTCTTCATCTTTTGCAGCATTCTTACCAACATATAATACAGGCCAGAATCGAGAGTTTTCTTCATCTCTTGCAATTACTGGACATCCAGTTTTTTGAACAATACGTCTTGCCAATGCAACAGATCCACTATTATAAAAGTTCTTGGTTTCTCCGTATTTCACAGCAAGCTGAGTGCAAGTAGCCTTTCCACCATAATCCTTCATTCGTTTCATGATTTCGAGACTACTCTCATTAAATACGTCTTTATCTGGCAGAAGCTCTAACCAATCCTCTACCGTTAATGCCGGAGTATAATCAGTCGGCCACCACTCATCTGCTTTAGGACCTGGTTCCTTGTTCCAATAGCGAGAAATAAAGAAGCCCACATCTATTGTAAGAGTTCGTAATTCAGGATCAGTATAACATGTAGAGGTCAGCTGAGAATTAAGCAGATTTTTAAGTTCATCATCCTGCTGAAGTTCAGCACAAATCTCATTATAAAATGCCACAAAATTCCTGATGTTATCAGCATAGGCACCCTTTTTGAATCGATAATCACTTTCCAGCTCCGACGAGACAGCTTTTACTTCACTCAATTTGTAGATGTAATATTTATTTGGATAACGAAGCCATAAATATGTCATTATCGCATTTTCATACTGGTAATGCTGAGCTGCTCCATTGCCATACCTCTCTAATAACGTATTAGATTTATTTTTGAAGCTGGCTACTCTCTCGTATAAATCCTTGCTCTCATCATACAGTTCAATATACATTGAACGTACTTCTTCTGGCGCAATCTCTGCAAACTTAGTAATCATTCTTGCTGGGAAGTTATTTACCGACGCCAACAAATTAGCCGTCTGAGCAAGTGACTTTGTTAGCATCTGTGCAAAATCATCTGAATTGACATCCCAATTCAACTGAAAGCATTGCACAGCCTCCCATTTATATTTTTCATTAAGCCACTGTTGTTGCACAAATCGTTTTTTGTACTCTACCAGCACTTCTTTTAGTCGAAATTTATCGAACACTGTCTTTCACCGCCTTTATACTGATTCTCTAAGACTTTTATAAATTTCATCAGAAAAAATTCCCATCACCTGATGTTTCATTTCATCATTCGACAACAACATTGAAAAGAAATCTTGATTCTGTGACAATCCTTCAATAAGTGCATCATCAATATCATCAAAATAAGAGAACTCAAAGTCTTGCTGTTAATCTCATCGATTATTTCAGACAGTCTCTTTTCTTTATCCTCACTCAAACCAAAGTGTTCCGTCGTTGGCAGTTTCATTACCGGCTTTGCAACCAGATCAGATGAAACATGTTCTTCACCCTTTTTCTGAACAAATTGAGAGGCTTTGATCTTTCCATCCAAATTAAAACCACCACCTGGATGCTTAATATTGATATAAGCTAACAGGTATGAAATAAAGTTATACTTCTTGTGCAAATCAGTATCTTCAAAACTAGAAATTTGAAGCAAAAATTCATAATAACGAACAAATCCACGCATATCTGCCACAGCTTGACGCTGTGTTTCATATTCATAATGTTCCAGTAGCTTCTTGCTTTTCTGAAGGAAGAATGTCAATCTTTGCTTCTGCTTTCCTGTTACTTTCTGTGAATACAATATATCATTTGCAGCTTCAATGTCAGCCGGATCAAATAATGCATAGGCATCAGAAGCAGTGTAGGCAAATTTTGCCCACACTGACTCTTTTTCTAACTCTCCCTCTTTAAAAATATTTCTGACATGTTTTCCAATCACACTACGATCTCTCTGAAACAATTCTGCCATCTGATCAATAGACAACCAAACTGTATCACCATCAAAAGTAGTCTCAACTTTCATCAGACCATCCTCTGTCGTATAAATAATCATATCTGCTTTTTCTTTATCCATAAATTAATTTTCCTTCCAAATCAGATATATTATCAACATGAACGAGTCACTATAGCGAAATCATAATTCCTCATCTTTACCATTTATAATACGGTAGTAATCATCCATATCCTCACTGAGTTTTACCGTGGCATCTGGTTTTCATTTGCCCCAAAGGCACACAACCTCACAATGCGGTGAAAGTTACTTCTTATACTAAATAGCGAAACTAAAACCTTTTGCGAAAAGATTGATATTCGCTTAGTGGAATAGTGTTTTTCCCCCCCCTCCTAATTTCCTATTTCGAATTTAAAACATTTTCAAAAGCCTCTATTCCCACCAATAAATCTCTAATTCGAGTCAATTCCGTATTTTGATCCAGTGGCTGTTGTGTCTTATTTGCAGAAGTGTGTGCCGTTTCTCCACGTAAAGCCCCAAAGGATGATAAGGTCGATATGAAGGAAGAGTCAAAATCATCTATTTTATATCCTAGTGGACCAAATAATTTCCTTATATTTTCCTCTTTAATACCATGATTCGATTTAATTTCTTTTCTGAAATCTGCAATAATCATCCTTGCTTTCGAATCATTCGTTTCATTTTTTTCAATTTTTTCATGCCATATAAAAAGCGATGATAAATTATAATTTGCAACTTTTCTTTCTAGCCACTTTTTTTCTGCCACATCTAACATCCTTAGTGCAACGCTCTCAAAATAATCTTCAAATTCAGCATGACAAAGTAATCTTAATCCCCTCAACCTGTCTGCTTGAAGACTTGTTATACCATTTATAGATTGATTAAATTTAAAATTTTTTTCTATTTGATAAATTCTTCTTTCCAAGTATTTATATTCTTTAGATTTCTTTTGTCCACTCATAAAGGCACCTCATACTACTCAGTCTTAATGACCTGTATTTTACCTTCAATAAGTTCAAATTTAGGAATGTTTACATTATCTTCTGCATTTTTTAACAAATCTTCTAATATTTTAGACACTTTTGCAAAACGTATAACAACTCTGTTTATGTCCTTTGTTGTATTACTAACGGCATAAACAAATTCTTGATCATCATTTAATTCTACAAATTTGTTTACAAATTCTTCCTTCTTTTTCTCTACTGCTATTCTAACTTCTTTTATCGAAAAATAATATGTCAATATTTCATATATGGAACGGTTAAATCTTCCATTACATTTTCCATCCGTATATCTGCTAAAAGCCGCATCAGGTGCAAATAAATCTTTCAAGAATACAATAGACTTTTCTAACTCTGCAAACAAATCACGAATTATATACTCTTTCGTCTCCCAATTTCCATTTAAATTTTCACATGTATAATCTAAAAATTCTTTCAAATTACCCTTATACTTATCGGGAAAACACTTAAAGGCAAAAAATCTCAAAGCTAACTCTATATCTTTCATTCGAGGATCTGCACCTTTATTATTCAACATATCTTTTATAGCAGTGCTATTTGCCGTTTCATCATCTAAGAAATTCAGAAAAGCTCCTGGCTTTAAAGCCTGCCTTAATTCTTGAGGAGATAATTTCTTACTGCCAGTATTCAATCTTAAAAAAACAGTGTATAGAAATGCTTCATCTGGCCAATTTTTTATCACAATCGTACGTATTGACTGATTATCTAAATTGTTAATATACTCTGTATTCTCTACCTGCATTTGACTATAGGTTTTTCCATTAAAATCTTTTAATATATCCAAACCTTTTAGTTTCAACTGTTTAAAAGCATCTTTTTCCTTCAAATTCTTTGCTTTGAATTCTTTTTCTGAAACATTTGAATAAAATCTGCGAATGCTTAGCAGTCTTTGCTTTCCGTCTATCACAAGATACGAATTCTTTTTTTGCTTATTTTCTGCTAAAATTATTGGAGGAACCGGAAATCCTAACATCAATGACTCTATTAATCTACTTTTTTCTTGTTCACTCCATGCATCTCTTCTTTGAAATGAAGGATTTAAATCAATATTTCCTTTTTCCAATTGCCTTGCCATCGTTTCTGTTGTCCAATCAGTTCCCCATATAACTGCTTGATTAAATTTACTCAAATCAATATTTAACTCTTCTTCATTTTCCTCTCCATCTGTTTCAAAAATAATATCTTTATTATCCATGCAAATTCTCCTTTATCATTTAATGCTGCGCATGTTTGGGAATAAGCGCACTATCTAATGTGGCAGAATTATCCTTTATATCTTCTACTACATTTTCAATAGAATCATGTTTTTTTAACCATATTTCTTTTTCTAATTCTAATTTACGCATCAGATACTCATGTCTCAAAGAAAACTCATCAAAAATATCACTCCATGTTAAAACATAAATTTTATTATTCCCATTACTATCTGCATGTACTAAATGTGGTTCTCCAAGTGTTTTATGTCCCTCTATTTCATCTTGAATATAGCCGTTTTTATTAAGTCTATTTCCAACCAAAAAATATGTCCATTTAACATTACTTGCATTAAATCTATCATCAGATTTAATAACTCTCATGTATTTTTTAACTTGTGAAAGCTGTTCTTCTCCTAGCGGAACTGTTGGACGTTTTAACTCTACAACAACATTTTCTGTAACATTACCTCTTCGATCTTGTCGTATCATATAAATATCCATTTCTTTATTCTTGTCTTCGTGATCAATTATTACTTTAGAATCATCACCTTTCGTTGCAATTAATAACCCCTTTAAAGCTAGTTCAAAATCCGGTTCTGCTGCCGTAATTAAATTATACTGTTCTCCAAATAACCAATAATGCTTTTCTACAACTTCTTGTATATGTTCAACCTCTCTTGCAAATTGCTTATCATCAAACACTATTTCTTTTAACCCTTGAATTACTTTTAAGCGATCCTGTAATAGCTTTATTACTTTAGTAATATTGTTTAGCGTAGTATATTTCAGCACTTCTGCTAATTCTTTTATCTCGTCTTCATCCAAATCAATTACTTGTTGCAACACTTCAAAAAGTTCCGGCTTGTTGCTATTATCCATAATCAATTGCAAAAGATGTATCATTATTTTTTTATTATCATCATTAAGACCAGTAAATATCTTTGGCTGAGCTGTATATAATGTTTCTACCAAATTATCAAGTTCTTTTTTTCTATACATATCCATAAAATTGTTCTTATCAAATTCTGGATAAACTTCTTTTTTTATTAAGCCGTCTATATACTTATCAGATGCCGCTTTTAAATAATTTTTTCTGAATTTGACTAAATAACGATTTATTACATCTATTAGAACTTTAAATTCTGGATCATTTTTATTCGGAAATATTCCAATTTGTCCCTCTATCTCTGTATTTTCAAATTTAAATTCATCAAAAAAAGAGCTTTTTATATATATACTATGATAAAATTCATCTGATTTTTTATTTAACCTAGTGGCCTCTTTATATCTTTCTTTATCATTTGAATCAATAAAATAAAATTTTGAATACTCTTGCCCTAAACTTCTATTCCATTGTACAAATGTTACATCATATTCATGCTCTAGTTTAAACTGTTTCATATCTAGTTCTATTCTATTCATAACAATATCTTCATAAGAAATCAGTTCATCATCCACCCATATTTCATATTGATTACTTTTATTTAATTCTATAAACCAGAAAAATTCATTCTTTATTTCATCAATTATTTCATCTTTAGATAATGTAATTAACTGTGTAAATGTAACTTTTGTACCAACTGAAGCACTCGTTTCAACGGGTTCTTTTCCTCCATTATCGTCATACTCATTAAGTGAATCTTTATTCATATCAATGTAGTATTGATATTTCTTCCCACCTTTTTCATAAACAGTATCCCATCTCGCCATCTGAGCAAATGAAAAAAATGTCAATCTCCCTATTCCTTTACGTCCATGAGGCAAAGAATGATTCGATCTACTCGACTGTCCCGCTTTCTTAGATTCATTAAAGGGTTGAAATTTATATGGCAACTCATGGTATACAATACCTGTACCATTATCTATAACAGACACCATATTTATTAATCCCAGTTCATTAGTATGCAAATATACCTTAATTTGAGATGCTCCCGCATCAAAACCATTCCATATATATTCGCATATCGCCTCTAAAGGCTTCACATTTTTTAAGTTTGTCTTAATTCCTTCTGGTGTAATTAATATGTTCTTCATGGTATCTCTCCTCAATATCATATTGTTCATATTTTACCACAAACCCTCATCATTTACCATATTAACGAACGGAAATAATAATGTTATGATGTACATAAAAAAACGATCAGGAATCACAACTCCCAATCGGCATCTTTTCTTACTCCTCTTCATTTTTACATTCAATCTCCGTTCCGTCCAGGAACACCACCAACAATGTTCCGTCCTCAAAGACCTTGATGTGGTCCAGCGTTTTCAGCATGAAGTCCGTGTCCATCTCCGTCAAAGACTCTGCCCCATCAGTATATTCTATGAACTTCTCTGCCCGATAACCTTCCAAGAGGTTCTCTCTCTGTAGCTGTTCCGTCCACTGCTCCATGAAATCCTCTCGATTCTCCACCAATGCATTCCAAGCCATCAGATAAGCCTTTATCAGCGTTTCTTCCTCCACATGGCGGTTGGCACATCCCATGATTCCTTTTACCTTGTACCGTTCACTGCACTGCCATACCTTACGGTCAATGCCCGTGCTGCTCCGCCAGCCTTTTCGTGCAAATACCTTATTGCAGTCTCCGCAAATAATCTTGGATGCAAATGGATTGCTTTCCGGCCGGTTGGAATAGGAGTTTGTCCCATGCTCCTCCAGGTACTTTTTCCTGCGTTTTATTTCAAGCTGTACACATTCCCATATCCGCTTTGAAATGATGGCATCGTGGTCATCTTCCACATAAAACATCTGGATTTCCCCTTTATTCTGCGTCCGCTTCTTGGTAAGGAAATTCACCGTATAGCTTTTCTGCAGCAATGCATCACCTTTGTATTTTTCATTCTCCAACATACTCATTAAGGTGGTAGCCTGCCACTTCGTACCACCATCCCAGTTCCGAACTCCCTCTTTTTCAAAAATCCTCTTGATGTAATCCGTTGTTTTTCCATCCAAAAATTCCTGATATAATCGCACCACAATCGGTTCCTGCATTCTGTTGATTACCAGCTTGCCATTCTCGTCCGTGTCGTAGCCAAGAAAACGCTTTGTACTCATTTTATGTTTTCCTGTTTCAAACCTTCTGTGGATTCCCCATGTGCAATTCTCTGAAATGGACCGGCTCTCATCCTGTGCCAGTGAGGAAAGAATGATAAGCAGCACTTCGCCCTTTGCATCGAGGGATATCCGCTTCCTCCTCTTCCTTTCACATCTTCTACCATGCTGATAATCAATATAGGATGTTCTACCGTATCTTCTGCTGTAAAAATTGCAAACCATTCTAATTCCGTACCCGAAGTATCATCCTTCGATGCCTTGATTTCTGCCGTACCTGTTTTTCCTGCTAAAAGAATGTCATCCCGATGGGCTGCATATCCAGTTCCATTAGAATAATTCACAACCTTCTTTGTTCCTTCCAATACACGGCTTGCTGTCTCATTAGAAAAGGCTCCCGGAATCCAATACTCAGCTACTGCGTCTTTCTGATATACTAAATACGGCTTTATAACATTTCCCCCATTACAGAAAGCAGAATAGATACAAGCCATATGTAACGGATTCACTAAAACCTGTCCTTGTCCGTAACCGCTGTCAGCTAACTGTATTTCAGTTTCAATTCCCTCTGTATTGGAATACTGCGACTATATTCTTCCGGTGTCCTCCAGGCATTTTCCTTTGTTGCCAACATTCCTGCCACGCATACTGCAGAAATTACCGCAGCTATTCCTATAACAGCAATCGCAATCCATAGGAGCCTGCTTCTTGTTTTCTTTCGCTTGTTTCTGCTTTTTCCTTTCTTCATATTGACCTCCATTCATTTTGCTTTGCTGATATAATCATATTCTATTTTCAATGTACGCTATATCTTCAAAATATTATATTTGTAAGATTTTGAAATAAAAAATTTCTATTTGTTGGGTATATCGTACTATGCATTCCTCCTTTCTTTTATTACATGCGTAAGATTTCGCAACAAAAAAATTTCGTTCGCAATCCTGCTGGACTTGTGTAAATACTACATCAGTAAGATTTGTAAGTCAAGTTATCTTTATACAAAAAGGCTCCTGCCGGGAGATATCATACATTTTCGCAAAAGTGATACCTTTTAGCAAAAGCCTATTATTCAGCAGAGTCTCAAAACACCCCTCCGCTACGATATTCAAATGATTCATTCATAAGGCTACAAAACACACATCCATTTTCGCTCCTTAATATCCCACAAACCGCAGAAAATCAAGTTTTCCTCGAAAGCAGACAGACGGTTTCAATATTCCCCTGAACTTTGATTTTATACTGCATAGTGAAAGTACATAATTCACTTTAGGCTGGGGTAAAAAATTTCCCCCATGAAACCATTCCCTCCCTCTCGTCCAAATGTAAATTATTCAAAAAAGCTAAGTTGAGCGTCTTTTAATGTCTTTACTTTTCTATCCGTAATTTTATCATCCGAAGTAATATTTCCACATAATAATGGGGACGCTTGATTGTACAATCTTACATTCTCTTTTACTTTCTCATCATTAAAATTTGCATAGCAATATTTGCAACCATTGAGACAAGTATTATACGCTCCTACTTCCACACTTTCAAAACATCCACACTCTTCTCTCTGATTTTTGTCCTTTTCACCAATCAACTTACACCCTAATATCTTCTCAATTAATTTTTTATCTATACAGCTTCCATGGTGAACACCAACATTGTGAAGATTGATTTGCTCTGCACAAGATTCAATTACTAAATTATATTTTGAAGCAATTTGTACCATTTGCGCCGCCAAACTAATCATCTCATCATTTGTCATTTGCCTAATGCCAAGTTCCTTAGTGTTTCGTTGTGTTTTTGCATATAAATCAACAAAACTGATAACTACCTTTTCCGTGAAATCTGCAAGGCTACTCGCTATTTCCTCAAACGCTTTTAAATGGTAATCCATTGTATATCGCTTGCTTATCAAAATAGGATCATATCTCCATATTACTTTTTCTTTTCCTATTTTTTTAGACAATACCTTAAACGTTGAAATAAGTTCCTCTCTCTTATTTGGAAGGTTCGGTTCAATATCCTTACCATATCCCGTAAGAGTAAACTGAAAATAGTATACATAATCTTTCAAACATTCTAGCTTTTCCATCATATTCGCAGGGTTTTTGGTCCAAAATACAATGCAGTCTACTACATCTGGCGATAAATCTATTCTACTTATTTGATGTGCATTCACAGGATTTCGCACATATAAGAATCCCTCTTTAATTCTGTTAACAAACCAATCTGAATAGTAATTTGGCACATCTGTTCTTCTACTCACACTTAATATCATAATGAATCCTTCCTATCGAAAGTCAATACTTGATAACGAATATTTCTCGCTCTCAACACCGGCCATCTATTTAAATTTTTGCAATCACTTGTACAATTTTCTCTATTACTAACATATGTACTACATTCTGTATTTAAAGAAGTTAATAATTCAATAGCCTCATTCGGATATTCGAACTTGTAATCAATCTTTTTGATTCCTCTATCTTCATCTTTATAGTGAATAAATGTCGTTGCATTATCTTCTGTAATAAATCCATTCTGTTTCATGGCTGATATGATTTTTTCACTTCTTTCCATATCTCTATCCATACTTCCCTGATCGGAACGAAGAGATATTAATATATGAATTCTATCTCTTTGAATTTCTTTTTTTCTAAAACTCTCACAAATATTTTGAAACTCTTCATTTGAAAATTCACTAATAGATTTAGGGAAAATATATACATTGGATATTAGCGTACTTGTTTTTTGAAAAATAGTTGCAGCATTGACTTTTGTAAACTTGACTTCATCTTTTTCTCTTGCTTCTATTTTATAATTCCAATCAATAGTATCAATGCCCCTATATTTAATATAACATTCTCCATTTCCAATCTCACCAAGTGCTTCAACCAATCCCCAATAATCTATCATATTTCCACATCCGATGGATGCCACCTCTATGCTATCTTTAAATTTTTCTCGTGCAAATAATGTATCAAACATACTTTTATATTCAAAGGCATATGAAAAAACATACCGTAACAAATATAATTGTTGAATATGTATGTCTGAATAATCCGGCTTTTGTCCAGCTTGATAATTTAATGTTTTCAGCATACATAAATTAACGTTTTGATCCATATACTCTCTGAAATCATCATATATCATTGAAATATAATTCTTTATTGTAATCATCCCTGAGTTCCCCTATAAAATTTATCTTTCATATTTTTGTTCTGTCAAAAAGTATCCTTTCGCCAAAATCTATATCTCCTGTTCCCCAAAGCCTATCCCCTGGGGTAAACCTCCGATTATAGCATCACTCTACGGAAACAGAAACGCACATCTATTTTATTCCCAAAATGGCTAAATCCTTTGATTTATTGGGCTTTTTTCGACAGAAGGCTGACCGTCTCCACATGTGTCGATATCAGCTGGAGAACACATTTCCCCAGCCCCGTCACCGTATAATGAACACATTTTTTCAGACTGCATTTTATTCAATATTTCTTCTCTGTCCTGCTCCATTTATGACACCTTTGTTCCTTTCTGATTTGCTCTGTAGTCTGCTTTTGCGTTATCTACCTTTAAGGTCTGATTGCATTTAAGTACAAATGTCAGTTTATATGGTGTTGGATTTCCTTCTTCATCATATCCACCGACAATTACCTTTTCTACAATGCTCTCAAACACAATTCTGTCAAATTCATCCAGGGCATTTTCATTTTCAAGTGTCTGCCGAAGCTGTGACATGCGCTTGCTTATATTTTTCTGTTGTCCGATATTCTCTTCTAGATAAGCCTTTTCTTCCGTAATCTGATGAAGTTTTCGCTGAAAACTCAGTTTCTTTTCATCATAATCTTCCTGCTCTATTTTACCATCAATCAGCAGATCTGTTAACCTGCTTTTTTTCGATTCAATAGAAGAAATATCTTTTTCCAACTGTTTTACTCTCTTCAATTCGGTATCGTCTTTCAGAATATCCTCTATTGTATTCAATACCGACTGAAGAACATCATCAAAATTATCTGCCAGCAACCGGAATGCTTCCAGGAACGCATTTTCAATAATCACTTCATCCACCTCTTTACAGTTTGGACAACTGTCAATCCCGTTCTTGATGGCATTCATGCACTGCCAGACTGGTTTCTTTGTTGTTGTGGTCTGATGTCTTGTTCTTCTGGATAATTTATGACCACAATACCCACATTCCAACATACTGCTGAATGTAAACTGTCTTGTATAACGCTCTCTGTTTCCGGTTGCCTGCATCAACTTCGGTTTTGCACGCTTTAAGCGAATCTCCTCTGCTTTATCCCAAATCTCTCTTGAAACGATTGCTTCATGGTGATCCCGGATATAATATTGATTTTCCTCTCCCATATTAGCAAGTCTTCTCTTTGAAATCGGATCAACTATAAAAGTCTTTCCAAGAAGCACATCACCTTTATACTTCTCATTTTTAATCATTCCCATAACTCCATGGTCATGCCATTCCACCGTACCACGCTTATTTTTAATTCCGAGTTCTACCAGCCTTTTGGCAATCGTACCACTGCCAATTCCCTGCAAATACATATTATATATAAGTCGGACTGTTTCTGCTTCTGAACTGATGGAAATCCTGTTCTGGATTGACGAATTTAATCCCGGCATGATCAATCTCTTTCAATTGGAGACTTATCCAGACGAAAAAGCAAATTCCAGTGAGGATACCGCTATCCGCTACCATAATTCTGATAACTGGCCTGCTCATCCACCTGTTGGCATGTGGTTTAATTATAGGATTCTCAATGATTTTTTGAAAGAATGGACTCTTAGAAAAGAAGAACTGAAATCTGGTGCGATTACCAGAGA
>OLQJ01000587.1_pt1 | contig 18921 bp, 13 predicted proteins | sample 1673231 | NCBI WGS metagenome assembly OLQJ01 (sample SAMEA3136769, study PRJEB25190) | human gut metagenome | biome: human gut; feature: human-associated habitat; material: faeces | place: Austria | collected 2013
AAGGAATTTGTGGGGAGAATGCTGGCATTTGTGGAAAGAATATATAATATTCCAGATGAAAATCTTAGAAACAAGCTGATGGAAAAGGCAGAAAAGGATTTTGAGGGTAGTATGGAGTTAATAGAATTGATAAGTGGAAAAGTTAGTTGATGGCGATCATTACAGAATAATCTGGGTGGTCGTTTTTTTATGCCCCAAATTCGGACAGTTTTGTCCGTCGTTTCGGCTTAATTCGGACAGTACTGGGCTGGTTGTTTGAGGGGAGAATTGATACCATTAATACATCGAACAGAGAGGAGGCAAACAGAAATGAGTAAGGATGAGTATTTAGAGTTTATCACACATCAGCCATATGACGCAATGGGAGATTTTAGTTTCCTTTTGGATGAAAAGTCTGATAAGGCTGAAAACACTACAGTAGAAAATGAAAACATGAACGCTGATTAATCTGCGTACAGAGAGTATTCCTGTATAGCTGATTGATACATAAAGCAGCAAAGAGAGGCTTCGCAAGCCGCTCGGTATAAAAAAAACCGGGCAGATCGGAGTCTTTTTTTGCTGCTTTTTTTGTCTGCTGACAGCCCGGAGCCGAAAGGCAGAAAGGCGGTTGTCATGCTGACACTTAGAAAACTGAAAGAAATGGTGGAATCTCCAAAGAAAGGCGAAAAGAAACCGAGTTGTAAAAGTTTACGGGAGGGAAAATGCCCGGTTGTTGCTCAGAAGATTATTCAGAACGAAGCAGGCGTAATCACGATCACTGTTTACAAGAACGGATATGTGGTCTATCAGGCACAGAATCGGGTAACAGTATTTCCTATCGAAGATATTTCTGGTTATCGCTATTCTTCTGTGGCTGGAAATGGATATGGATGTGATCTGACGGAATCTTATTTTGAAGAGGCTGAGTGGTATCTGCGTTTTGTTCTTCGTGGAGAAGATCGCCTGAGCATCAACTTGGATAGCTGCAATCAGAAACGTTGTATCTCTTTATCTTCTGCTATGGAAGAAATGCAGCTTGGAGAGAGTGTAGCACCGGACATGGAGGAAATGATTGTTCAGCAGATGATGACGGAAAGCATGATGGACATTCTGACGGATAAGCAGAAGGAGCTTATTTATGCCCTTTATTTTGAGAAACAGACTTATCAGGAATATGCCGATATTCATGGAATCAGTTCAGCAGCAGTCAACAACATGAGAAATAAGGCGGTTGCCAAGCTGAGAGCCAGTTTGGAAGAACTTTCAGAAAGCACTGCGAAAAAGAAATTGAGAAAAAAATAAAAAAATTTGCAAAAGGGGGTTGGTAAACACCCTTTGCCGAGCTTTATAGGTGAAGGGTTAATTCTACAGAAAGGAAAAGCCCTGACTTGTACCTTGACAATTTCATACCAGCAGTGAGAGGATACCCGGAATTATCCAGCTACGCATTCTTGCGGCGGAATCCGGTGAAAACGTGAGGGGATACAGATGGGAGGCACCCTTTGCAGGAAAGATTACGAATTACCTCTTGCGGCTTAAATGCTTGATCCTTATTAAAACTGTTATTTCCATTTTTATGGAGATGACAGCAGATACCATGTGGCGGTGCTTCGCTTAGTGCAGGTGCCGCCATATGCATGTGCTGTTATCTTTTCAGAAATGTACAGGTATCAGTAACAAAAATATCGGGAGGTGGTTCCAATGATTGAATAGTGCAGGTATAGACCTGCTGAAAAGAAAAACTTTGATAAATGAAGAAAGAGAGGATTAAGTCAAAATGAAAATGAAGTTCAAAAGATTCTTATCAGGAGTTATGGCAGTTGCGACATTGGCATCTGTAATCGTTCAGCCGATAGCTGTTTCTGCATCGGAGTTAGAACCAGAAGAAATACCGTTTGAACAGCAGTATCCGGAATTAAAAGAGGTACAGGATTCTCTTGATCCGGATGAGATTGTAACAGCAAATGACATTGAGATTGCCTATGGAGATGAATTTGAAGTGGAAGTTGATCTGTCCGGTATTGACGGAGTGGATGAAAGTAAAATGAAGATTTTATTCCATGAAGCAAAAAATGAAGCCGGAGCTGAGTTTGATACCCATACACCGGATACATACAAGGCAGTATATGCGGTAGAGCCGGTAAGTGGTCATCCGTCTTACAGAATCAGCAGAAATATCACTGTAAAAGAGCCTGAAACAGAAACACAGTCAGAGAGTTCTTCTGAAATTATAGTTGACGATGACAGCGGTACTGGAGATACGGAGCAGAGTGAGGAAGATTCAGAGTCGCACCGGGAAAACACAGTTGATACGAAAACTGAACTTACGGTGTCTGAAGTGCTAGAACAGGCAGAAACAAATGGAATTGATCTGTATGCAATGGATGCAGGAGAAACCGTAACCTTTATGGCTTCTGCAGGAAATGCAAGAAGTTCACAGCAGGTTTCTGTTACAAGGGGAACTATGTACCGTTACGCAGATTATGGATATGGTAGTTACCTTACTTATCAGTATACTGTGAAATTTGGTAATGTATCTGCCACAGCATACTGTGTACAGCCATCCAAGCCGGGACCGGGCAGTGGAACTTACACGATCAACAAGGTTGGCGATGGGAAAGCACTTGCAAAAGTGTGTTATTACGGCACAAAGGCTTCTGGCGATGATGGATTTTTCACAGAGGAAAACGGTTATGGTAATTTAAGTGCTGGAGCCAGATTTATTCTGGTACATCTTGCTGCTTCTTATGCAAATGGCAGTGGAGATGCTTTTTCTGGAGCGAACAGTACCGCACAGAATCTTGCAAAGAAACTTTATAATTATTGCGTTTCTCAACCGGATATTCCATCAGTGGCAATGTCTTTTTCAGATGCAAACGTAAAAGCCTATGTAGAGGGCAACAGACAGAGAACAAAGGATATTACATTTAATGCTGATACGTTACAGACCATTACCATGAAACTTCCGGCAGGTGTACAGCTTCATAACCTGACAACAGGAAAAACAAGTAAAGCCGGAGAAAGTGTAGAGATTTGTGGTGGTACAAAGTTTTATCTGTCTGCACCATTAACACAGGTAAGTGATGTGGCAGAGAGCTGGTCAGCAACCATGAAAGGAAGCATTACCAAAGATTATTCAGCCTATAAGATTTCAACAGGTTCTGGAAATCAGGATCTGGCTCTGGTATTCGGAGAAGGCGTGGATGATGAGAAATATGTGGACTTTAAAGTATCCTGGATTGAACTTGCAACTGTAGAAGTTGTGAAGAAAGATTCAGCAGCAGATGTAAACCTTGCGGGAGCAGTGTTTGGTATTTACAGTGATCCGGATTGCAAGAATCTGATTACAACGATGCCAAAAACGGACAGCAATGGAAAATCTTCTGCAACGATTGTAAAAACACAGGATACGGTATATCTGAAAGAGATCACAGCACCGAAAGGTTATGTGGTAAATACAACCGCTTACAATGTGAAGCTGGTAGCAAGTAAGACCACGACAACAACGGTACCGGATAAAGAGCAGCTTGGCGAATTGACTGTATATAAAGAAGGACAGGTTCTTGCAGGGGCAGATGTCAGCGAGAATGGTACAGTATTCCAGTATGAAAACAGACGTCAGAAAGGTGCTGTTTATAACGTATATGCCGGAGAGGATATTTTCTCTGCCTATGGTGCGAAGATTTACAGCAAAGGCGATCTTGTGAAAGAAAACCTTTCGACAGATGAAAATGGGGCATGTATCCTGAAAAATCTGCATCTTGGAACTTATGTTGTCAAAGAAATGCAGGCACCAGAGAATTTTTATAATGCTGGAGAGGAAAAAACAGTCACACTTTCCTATGCAGGACAGAATGTGGAAGTAGTCTTTTCTGATGTGACATTCACAAATGACAGACAGAAAGCTGATGTGAGTGTTGTAAAGAAAGACAAGGATACAGAAAATCCATTGTCAGGTGGCGTGTTTGCTATGTATGCAGGCAGTGACATTACTGATGCAGATGGAACTGTGGTAGTGAAGAAAGGCACACTGATTGAAAAGGCAACAACCGGAGCAGATGGAAAAGCGGCATTTACCGCAGATCTTCCGATTGGATTTTCTTATGTAGTCAAAGAGGAACAGGCACCACAGGGATATTTGAGAAATTCTAAAGATGTTTATACATTTAAGTTCTCATATACCAGTGACAGTGAGCCGAAAGTTTCATTCACTCATACATTTGTAAATGAGAGAGTCAAAGCTAAGATTTCTCTGGAAAAGAGAGATGCGGAAACAAAACAGGCGGTTGCGCAGGGAGATGCGACACTGGAAAAAGCAGTTTATGGACTGTACGCCCGTAATGATATTGTTCATCCGGACGGTATTACCGGTGTGATCTATAAAGCCGGGGAGCAGGTTGCTACTCTTACAACAGATAAGAATGGACAGGCTTCTGTAGATGGCTTGTATCTTGGAGATTACTATGTGAAAGAGATTAGTCCGTCAGTGGGTTATCTGGCAGACGAAACAGAACATGATCTGGTCTGCAATTATGAAGGCGATCTGGTAGCAGAGGTTAAACGTGACTGCACTTCACTGGAGCAGGTAATGAAACAGCCGTTCCAGATCATCAAAGCAGCCAATAATGGAAAAACAGACGCTGATCTGCTGAAAGGTGCCGGATTTACGGCATATCTGGAATCTTCCCTGACGAAGAAAGCAGACGGAAGCTATGATTTTGATTCTGCGACACCAGTTGTAATCGGGGAGAATGGTGCAACAGAAATGTTCACAGATGAAAAGGGGTATGCTTGCAGTATCGCACTTCCATATGGAACTTATATTGTGCGTGAAACTACAACTCCTCACAATTATACTCCGGTAGATGATTTTACAGTGCGTATCACAGAGAATAATCTGAACCAGCCACAGACGTGGAGAGTACTTCTGGATGATGAGTTTGAAGCGAAGCTGAAAATCATCAAACAGGATGATGAAACTAAGAAACCAGTATTACAGAAAAATACAGAGTTTAAGATTTATGACCTGGATCATAAGAAGTATGTGGAGCAGGTTACAACCTATCCGACAACGGTTAAGCACAAATCTTATTTTACAGATGAGCAGGGATATTTGATTCTTCCGCAGAATCTGAAAATCGGAAATTACCGTATTGAGGAAGTAAATGCCCCGTTCGGTTACACATTGAATAAAAATTATTATGAGGTAACAGTTGATTCCAATACTGCATATCAGATGGATGGAACTTCCGGGGATGTGATCATTGAAGCAGTTTATGAGAACCATCCAGTTAAGGGAGAACTGACTATCGTGAAAAAGGGCGAAGTTCTGGACGGATTCAAGGATGATTTTACATATCAGACAGAAAATCTGGAAGGAGCAGAGTTTGCCATTTATGCTGCGGAGGATATTTATACCGCTGATTTCCAGAAAGATGACAATGGAAACCGTATTCTGGAATATGCAGCCGGAACACTTGTAAAAACTGTTACAACCGATAAAGAGGGAAAAGCGGTCCTGAAGAATCTTCCACTTGGAAGTTATAAGATTGTGGAAACGTCTGCGCCAACAGGATTTGTTTTAAACAGCGAAGCACAGACAGTCACTTTTACTTACAAAGATCAGGAAACACCTGTCATTGAGCAGACAGCTACTTTTGAGAATGAACGCCAGAAGGTAGAAATTTCGGTGGAAAAACAGGATGCTGATACAGAAAAAGCAGTTGCAGGGGCAGAATTTGGACTTTATGCGAAGAATGATATGGAAGCTCATGGAACTGTGATTGTGAAAGCAGACACACTTCTTGGAAAAGCTGTTTCCGGAGAAGATGGAAAAGCTGTATTTACACAGGATCTGCCATTTGGAGAGTATTATATCAAAGAACTGGCAGCGCCGAATGGCTATGTATCTTCAGATGAAGTTCTGGAAGTAAAAGCAGAGTACCAGGGACAGGATGTTAAGGTCGTGCAGTTATCGTCTGTATTTAAAAATCAGCCTACCAAAGTTGTGGTTTCCAAGTCTGACCTGACTACTGGCGTGGAATTATCTGGTGCTACTCTTACGGTACTGGACAAAGATGGCAATGTAGTTGATACATGGAAGTCTGTAAAAGGTGAGCAGCATATGATTGAACGGCTTACTGTAGGGGAAACCTATACTCTCAGGGAAGAAATAGCTCCTTATGGATACCTCAAGGCAGAAGAGATCACTTTTACGATTGAGGATACCGGGGGAATCCAGGAAGTAGAAATGAAAGATGATGTGCCGACAGGAACGATCATCATCAATAAAAATGGAGAGTTTCTGGATAAAGTAACGGCATTGGATTCTGTTGGAGGATGGATCAGCCATTTATTCCAGTATGTAACAGGCAGTCTGAAAGATGTTACCTTTGAAGTATTTGCTTTAGAGGACGTGAAATCTGCTGACGGAGAAAGTGAAGATTATTATAAAAAAGACGAACTGGTAGCAACCATTACAACGGATGATACCGGCATTGCAAAGTTATCAGGACTTCCTCTTGGCAAATATTATGTCAAAGAAAAAGCTACAGTGGATGGTTTTGTACTGGATAATGAGGCAAGAGAGATTGATCTGACATATCGTGACCAGGATACTGCAGAAGTCACTTACTCTGCTGACTGGCAGAACAACCGCCAGAAAGCGGAAGTGGAAGTTGTGAAAAAAGAGAAAGATTCTGATCGTGTACTGGAAGGTGCAGTATTTGCCCTTTGTGCTAAGAATGATATTACAGGAGCAGACGGAAAAGTTATTCTGGAAGCGGATACTGTGATTGAAGAACTGGCAACGGATAAAGACGGCAAACTGACTTTTACAGCAGATTTACCGATTGGTTTTGAGTATTATATCAAGGAAACTTCCCCGGCACCTGGATTTGCAACGACGGATGAAACACAGGAGTTTACATTTGAGTACGAAGGTGCAGAAAAGGAAAAAGTATCATACTCCTTTACTTTTGAGGATGAACCGACAGTAATCGAGATTACCAAGACTTCCCTGACAGACGGGAAAGAGCTGGAAGGTGCCAAGTTACAGGTAACGGATGAAAGCGGTAAGGTTGTAGATTCCTGGACTTCCGGTAAAGAAGCACATATCATCAAAGAACTGGTAGTCGGACAGAAGTATACCCTGACAGAAACAAAACCGGCAGACGGTTTTGTGACAGCGGAAAGCATTACATTTACCGTTAAAGATAACGCAGAAGCACAGAAAATCGAGATGAAAGACGATGTGACCAAGGTGGAAATCTCCAAGACGGATATTTCTGGTAAAGAACTGCCGGGCGCAAAACTGACAATTCTCGACAAAGACGGTAAAACGGTAGAGAGCTGGACTTCTGAGGAAAAACCGCATTACATTGAAATGCTTCCGATCGGGGAGTATACACTTCGGGAAGAGTCTGCCCCTGAGGGCTATCTGGTAGCTGAGGACGTGAAGTTCACAGTGGAAGATACCGGAGAGATTCAGAAAGTTGTGATGAAAGATGAGGTAAAACCGGAAGAAACATCAACACCGGAAACACCATCTACACAGGTAACAGATACACCGAAAACCGGAGATGATACGCATATGCTGCTTTGGATTCTGCTTGCAGTAGCAGGTATGGCAGGTGTAGTGTCAGCGGTATGGGTGGCAAGAAAGAAGAAATAAAAATCAGTTAGTTAAGAGGGCATTTATGGACGAAAAAGATTCATAAATGCTCTCTTTCTGGTTAATACTAGGAAAAATGAAGGGAGAATGTATTATGAAACAGGTATTAATTATAGCGGTTGTAGCAATTATTGCAGCAGTTAATTTTGTGATGTATTGCTGTCTGAGAGTAGCATCACAGGAAGATCAGATGTTGGAAAAACTGAGCAGGAGAAAGGAGTCAGAAAGCGATGGCGATTAGATATGCAGAGGACAAGCCGAAATCCTGTGAATATTGTTATTTCTGGAATGAAAAAGGAATGCAGGCAGATGAGATGCTTTTATCAGCTTCCTGAAAAGCCACCTGATCCAGATCCGGCACACAGGTTTTGGGTTCCATGCAAAGGCTGTCCGTATGGAAGAAATCCCTGTATTGGCTATTGCATGGCTAAAATTCTAAAAGAGCAGAGGAAAAAACAATCTGGATAAGGATACATACATATTCCCGTATCACTACGGGGAGGAAGCAGAACAGTATACGTTCTATCGGATTCCCAAGATTCTCTTTACCAGTCCGGTATTTGGAAAACTGACCTGTGAAGCTAAGTTGTTGTATGGTCTATTGCTAGACCGGATGCAGTTATCTGTGAAGAATCGTTGGATGGATTCGGAGGGAAAAGTGTATATATATTTTTCGCAGGAGCAGATAGCAGGGCTTATGGGATGTGGAGTAAAAAAAGTCCGGTGCTTGTTAAAGGAACTGGATGACCGGAAAGGAATCGGATTGATTACGAGAGTCAGACAGGGATTGGGAAATCCCGATAGAATCTATGTAAAAAAATGCGTATCACCAGAACGGTTCAAAGAGAACTTCCAGACAGGTCAAAATGACTTCTCAGGAAAGGTACAAATGACCGATGCAGACAGGTGTAAACTGCCAGGTAATGATATAGAGGATAGTAATACTGAGAATAACGATACAGAGTATCTTTCTTTCTATTCAGATGCCAGTGAAGTGAAAAGGAAAGAAGCTGAAAGGAATGCTTATCAGCAGATCATCCTTGAACACATTGGATATGACTATATCGTAGATGATTTCAACCGGCATATGTTGGATGAGATTGTGGGGTTAATGGTAGATGTGGTGTGTTCGGAACAGGAGTTTATACGGATTGGAGGGGACAGAAAACCTTTATCCGTAGTAAAAAGCCAGTTTTTAAAACTGGATGCAGAGCATATTCGGTTCGTATTGCATTGCATGAAAGAAAATACCAGTAAAGTAGTAAATATGCGTCAGTATTTGTTGGCAGTATTATATAATGCACCGCTGACCATCAGCAATTATTACTCATCTTTGGTGCAGCATGATATGTACGAAGGGAATATATGAATTTTAGATTTTCAGGAAGGGAGTGATTCTATTGCAGGAAGAAGTAAATGAGAAAACCGTATCGTTATGTATCACTGGTGGAAAAGTAACAGTCCGTTTATTGAAACAGGCAATGATGCGTTTTCTGGCGGCAGTGGAGAAAGAAAAAGCAGAGAAAGCAAGAAAACAGCAGACAAAGGCACCTCCGGATAAAGAATATCATGGAAAGCAGAGTTTAAAGAAGCTGACACAGCAGAATATTCAACTTTCCAACATTGAGATTACAGATAATAACATTAAGGCTTTTGAAAAGGTTGCAAAAAAATATGGTATTGATTTCAGCCTAAAACGTGATAAGTCTGTAGATCCACCAAGATATTTTGTTTTCTTTAAGGCGAGAGATGTGGAGGTGATGACAGCAGCATTTCGGGAGTTTACCGGAAAGACACTGAATAAAACCAAGAAACCATCTGTCCGTAAGAAATTACAGCAGGCAATCACAGCCCGTAACCAGGACAAACAGAGAGAACGGGAAAAAACGAAAGAGAAGCAGAAGGAGCCAACATTATGAGTGGGATAAAAAATATAAAGAAAAAACTGAAAGGTTTTCGGGTGCGTCCCCCGAATGTGGAAGTAATAAAAAAGGTTATGCTACATATACCGTATGTGGTTGTGTTTTATGTGGTAAATAAATGTACCTGGCTTTATCAGTATTGCAGGGGCAGTACAGTAGTAGACAGGCTGATGGTCCTTCTTATGAATTATCCATTAGCTTTTAAGAAGCTGTTGCCAAGCATGAAGCTGAAAAGTCTGGTTGCGGGAACAATCGCAGCAGTTGGCATATGGGCAGTGGTATATTTCAAGGGAAAGAATGGAAAGAAGTTTCGCCAGGGGGAGGAATATGGTTCTGCCAGATGGGGAAATGAAAAGGATATAGCACCTTTTATTGATTCAGTCTTTGAAAATAATATTCTGCTGACACAAACGGAACGTCTGACCATGAACAGCAGACCAAAGAAACCGAAGTATGCCAGAAACAAGAATGTCATAGTGATCGGAGGTTCTGGTAGTGGAAAGACTCGATTTTATGTGAAACCGCAGCTTATGCAGATGCCGGATAATGTGAGTTTTGTGGTAACTGATCCAAAGGGGACTATCATCGTGGAATGTGGTAAAATGTTAGCACGAGGGACACCGAAGAAAGATAAAAATGGGAAGATTTTACTTGATAAAAATGGCAGAGTGGTAATGGCTCCTTATAAAATCAAGGTGCTGAATACCATCAATTTTGCCAAGAGTATGCACTATAACCCATTTCATTACATCCGTTCAGAAAAAGATATTTTGAAACTGGTAAATACGATCATGGTAAATACCAAGGGTGAGGGAGAAAAATCCTCGGAAGACTTCTGGACGAAAGCGGAACGTCTGCTGTATTGTGCTTTGATTGGTTATATCTATTATGAAGCACCAGAAGAAGAACAGAATTTCTCAACCCTGCTGGAATTTATCAATGCCAGTGAAACCAGGGAAGAAGATGAAGAGTTTAAAAATGCTGTGGATCTGTTATTTGAGGAGTTGGAAAGGGACGAGCCGAACCACTTTGCAGTAAGGCAGTATAAAAAATACAAACTGGCTGCAGGAAAAACGGCGAAGTCGATTTTGATCAGCTGTGGTGCCAGACTTGCTCCGTTTGATATTGCGGAACTTAGGGAACTGACTTCTTATGATGAAATGGAACTGGATATGATTGGAGATCAGAGAACTGCACTGTTTATTGTAATTTCGGATACAGACGATACTTTTAACTTTGTGGTTGCTATGATGTACAGTCAGCTTTTCAATCTGTTATGCGACAGAGCCGATGATGTTCATCATGGAAGACTGCCTTATCATGTGAGAATCCTTTGTGACGAGTTCGCAAATATCGGTCAGATTCCGAAGTTCGACAAGCTGATTGCAACGATCCGAAGCAGGGAAATTTCTGCTTCCATTATACTTCAGTCCCAGTCGCAGCTCAAGACAATTTACAAGGATGCAGCCGAAACCATTACGGGAAATTGTGACACAATGTTGTTCCTGGGAGGTAAGGAAAGTACCACTCTGAAAGAAATTTCAGAAACACTGGGTAAGGAAACCATTGACTTATATAACACTTCTGATACAAGAGGACAGAGCAGATCTTACGGTTTGAACTATCAGAAAACAGGAAAAGAATTGATGAGTCGGGATGAACTGGCAGTCATGGACGGTAACAAGTGTATTTTACAGCTTCGTGGTGTCCGTCCGTTTTACAGTGATAAATTTGACATTACAAAACATAAACGGTATAAGCAGTTATCCGATTATGATAAAAAGAATGAGTTCCATGTGGAAGAATACATGAAACATCAGATGGAAGTCCGGTTAGATCCGGAAGAACAGTTCGACCTTTATATGTATGAAGGCAGTGAACTGGAAGAACAATCAAATAATGAAAATGAAGGCACAGGGCATGTAACGTAAAACATACATAGCTCTTTTTTTATGCCCTTTTGGGAGGTAGCGATATGCATAAGCATGAAAGACCGCCCATCAGGGCGGAACCCTCCGAGTAGTAACCAGTAAAAAATCACAATGAAAAACAGGAGTTACGAAAGGAGAACATATTCCCCCAAGACCCAGCGACATAATCCCAGAAGCACCGAAAAGCCCGGTTTTCTGGGATTTTCTATGTTTTGTCGCAGGATTCTGTCGGACGACAAAACGAATGCCGACAAAAAGAGTTTTGTCGTTTTTTACAGGGGAGAGTTTTGTCGCTGATGGTATACTGATACCTTGATTCCACCATCAGGTGGAGAATAAGGAGGTATCAAAAATGGTGGATTTATTAGGTTCACAGATTAATCCGGAACACGTACTTCGGTATGGAGTCTATACGTTTCGGACGGCAACACAGGATGGAATTGTCTATTCGAGGTCATTCATTGTGCTTCGCAACGCGTATGACGTGATAGTCAGGTTTACCAGACTGCAGGACTATGCAGGATTCAAAAACTACAAGCCAATCACATCAGATGCAGAGAAGAAACTCTACTACATCTGCGGAATGCTGAATTATGTACTGGTTGATAACGGTAAGCGTTTTGGAATCAGGCATGTTTTTGGGATTACCACAGAAATGATGCAGGAATACTTCGACTACTATGCTTCAGAAAAGAAGGCAGATGGAGATTACCGGGGAAAAGACAGTATCAATAAGTGCATAAGTGCGGTAACAGCCTTTATGGCTAATCTCGCATGGAAGTTTGGCAGCTTTGTAAAGGTGACCCGTCAGGATCTGTATCGCGATGAAGTTGCATATGACCGAAATGGTAAACGCTACCATAAAGCGATTCCGGTATTCCAGGTGTCAGGCATGCCCGTCCAGAAAAGAATCTTCAGGGATATACCGAATAAGGTCTTTGAGATTCTTATCCCAATGGCCTTCCGTTATGCCAGGGACATCGCTTTTGGGATCTGTCTGCAGGCATTTGCAGGTCTGCGTGCTGGTGAAGTGTGCAGTGTCAGGCAGGAATGCAGCCCGTTAGGGAAAGGGATCATACTCACTGAGATTAACGGACGTGTGGTAAAAGCAGTGATCGATGTTGAACAGGAGATTCGGATACGCGAGGACAACGTTGAAGTCAGCATGATCAAGAAGGAGCGCAAGCAAGGGGTATATCCGGCATTTCTTGGTGCTTTTTGTAAAGCTTATGAGCTTCATAAGGAATATCTGGATTCGCATACGTTCGATAAGGATTACTGCCCCATGTTCATCAATAAGAACGGGGATGCAATGACTTACGAAACTTACAGGACAAGATTCCAGGAACTGATCAATAACCATCTCAGACCGTACCTGATCCATTGCAGTGATCCTGAACTCAGACTTTATGGCCAGCTTCTGTATGAGAATCAGTTAGGTACGCATGCGCTCAGACACTGGTTTACGGTACAGTTAGTCTTACGCGGCGAGGACATCGGAACGATTCAATTCTGGCGTGGGGACAGCAGCCCGGATAGTGCCTTCACTTATCTTCAAAATAAAGGCGACCTTACCAGAGAACTGACCGCGGCTGGCGATCGGATGATGGAGCTTCTTATTTCAGAATGGAAGGAGGACGATCATGACGCTGCTCTTTGATGAAGTTTTGAAAGATGTGGAAGAAACTGGATCAAAATACAGAGATATATGCCGTTGCAGGGATGACCTGTTGGGGTTTCTGGACAGAAATGAATGGTTCGGCCAGACACCTGTGAACAGCGGGAAGGATATCGCAGTTGAGGATTATGAATGTATGAGGGAATCCATCCGACTCTGGCTTTCTGCATATCAGAAGCCTCCGCGGGAAAGAATGATGATTCTTGCTGACAGATATCGGGGCACGCTTCCAGATACCTGCAACAGATATCTGAAGTTTGCCGAAAACGAAGGTATCGCTGATAAACCGAGCGGATGGAAGATCCTGGATTTTATCCTCTCCTCTTGCAGTAGGGAACTCTTCACTTATAACAGGGAGGAGTTGGATCAGCTGATGGAAGCTACTTCTGAATGCCTGCCGGTAAGCAGTGTCCGCATCTTTGCCAGGTTCATTACCGAAAACCGTATGAATGACGGTGTAAGATATGAGATACATTCACGCCGACAGGATGAATTGGAAAAGGATGCGTATTCAATACGTGATTTCAGCAGGATGGCGTTCTTTGTTTTTAATGAGAGATCCTGGAAAGAAAACCAACTGGTGGAGAAGGCGTTCAGATCGAAACGTCAGTCTAACCTGTGGCTGTTTGTTGCACTGCATTTTTTTGGAGCGATCCGCCAGTCTGATTTTATCCGTTTTCCTTCGCCTGCACTCCCGTATTCAAAAGAGAAGGTAAAGGCAATGATCAAGGCGGGGACTTACACTGACCGGTGTGCAAGAACCGTGGCGGAGAAATTCCTGTTGCTGCTTAAATACCAGCCGATGGTTCCTTCTAAGACAGAAAGGTATCAGGGGATACCGGAGCTGAAGTTTTACGTTCCGGAGTCATTAAGAACAGCGATGGGATGGATCATCACGCTGCGTCTTATTCATAAGAAGGAAGATGAAGCAATGGTTGAACCGGTGCAGGATATCATCACGGCAAAGAAGTTTTTTGGTGAAGGTTTTACGGATGTCATTGGCAGGCGCCGGTTTCAGACCAGACGTGCTAATAAATCCTATCTTCAGGGAATCGAGCTTGTGACAGAAGATATACCAGGCAGACCGAAGGGATATATGCTGGCTGCCCTGGCGAGAAGTCACAAAGGAGGAATCGATTCTCTTCCGGATATAACGGACATTTATCTCAGAGATGCTGCTTTTTCTGGTTATCGTCCGGAGTTTATTCTTCATGAGATGTTTGAAAGGGGGATCTTTGGATTTATTCCGGCCATGCTACTGGAGCGCTATGCGGGAAAGGAATATCAGGGACTGGATGTATCTTCACAGACAGAACTGATCAAGCGCATAGGTCTGGATGCCATACAGATTGAAAGTCTGACCTGTAAAGTCGAAGAATCCCTTGTTTCGGCCAAGCGGATCGTGGAACAGCTTCCTGAAGACAGCCTGGGCAGTATACTTCAGAACGTTGCCTGCGGCGAGGCGGTCTCACGTCAGAAAGAACTTTTCTGCATAAGAACTGCCGCTGGACAGAACTGTACGGAACCACTTAGAAGCAGCTGCTTTGGCTGCGGATACGAAATCTATACAAAAGCAGCATTTCATCTGTTAATGAAAGAATACAGAAGGATCTCTCTACGCAAGAATGAAGAAGACGGAACTGAAAAGGATCGTCTCAGGAACATCTTGGTAAAAGGGATCCTTCCTTCTGTCCGGGAGATGTTAGAGAGTATTCCGATCCTCTATCCGGATGCGGACATGGGGATCATGGTGGAAATGCTTGAAAGGGGGATGCGTGATGCAGATAGTGGCAGGATTACAGGAGCATGAAGGTTTTACAAAGCTGCTTCTGTTTCATGAACTGGACGAAGGAACCAAAAGAAATGCGGAAAAGAGATTCATGGAGTACAAATCCCGGGGTGTGATACAGAAAGGAACTTTTTATGATGAGGAATGGGTGCTGTATGACGAAGTTAAACGGCGTCATATCAGATTTGCGGTGGCAGAAGGGAAAATCCAGGAATGGACCGGGTGCACGGATGAGTGTTACCTGAATTATGTAAGGGCTTATATCGTCCTGTTGTTGGGAATGCTAACGGTAAATACGATCGCTGAGATCAGCAAGTCTCTGGTCAGGCTTGGAACAGCATCTTTTGATGAAGCATCATCATGGGATGTGTATACCTCTCATGTTCTGCACTTTCTGGAAATGATACCGAATTCTCCGGGATATATCGGACCGGTGATGGAACGGATAGAGGAAAACCGAACTTTGGACGGATGGGGAAAGAAATCAAGAAAACTTGCCGGTTTCCGATACTTCCTGCGGTTTGAAAGAATGGTGGAATCCTTCTGGAAAACTGCAGACGAAGACAGAAAAGCATATTTCTTCCCGATATACCTTTGGTGGAGGCTGACCAGCATTCTGCCCTTGCGTGCAACGGAGTTTCTTCTGCTTCCAAGAGATTGCGTACATCAGGAAAAAGAAAAGTGGATCCTGACTGTCCGCAGGACCCGGTTAAAAAAGGGCATGCTGAGAGTCGGTTATACTATAGATTCTGATTTCTCCCTTCATCGTTATGAAATCCCGGAATGGATGGCTGAAGAGATTCTTTCATATAAAAACCAGAGCAGTAAAAACGGGACACATTCCCGGGATACCTTGTTTGAGCCTGCTTCGAAGACATCTCTGGGATATATGACTTATGACCAGATGAGAAGAAAGCTTGTTGAATTCCGAAAAGAGGTATCTGGCGATCCGGATTATCCGGTAAATCTGGGAGATACAAGGCATCTTGCAATGATAAGTCTGATATTGTCCGGAGGTTCACCTGTGGTATGCAGGGAGCTGGCAGGTCATGAGAGCATTGATATCAGCTCCAATTATTATGCAAACCTGTCTTCTGTCATTGAGAGTGCTGTTTATGAGAGATATCGGGAACACAAAGGAACAATCAGTCTTGAGGGATCCATAAAGCTAAGACTTGATGGTTATTCCGGAATGGTAAGGGTAAAAGATGGATCCTGCGATTTCAATGCCGTTGCAGACGGAGATATTTCTGAGTGTATGAAAAGCTATGGTTCCAGCGGCCGGTTCGGTGATTGCAGGAATTGTATCCATTTTTATCCGGATAAAGGAGGACTTCGGCTGGTAATGCAGAAAGAGTTTCGAGAGAAAGTCGATGAAGATGGGATCTTTCTAATGGAGATGATCGAGCAGGTCCGTCGTGGAAACGGTGAGCAGGAAGACATCAGATCAGCTCTGCTCAGACTCCAGAACAGCAGCGCTGCTTACAGAAAAATTTTGGAGAGGGAACAAGGGGGACAGTTATAATGGCAAGACCAAAAAAGACAGATGAAATTATCCTGGTAAGCATTCTGGAGAAGTACTATGCGGAAGTTGTTTGCGGAGATGCAAGAAATATCCGTTTTACTGATCTTGAGGCATATGCGAATACGCAGGGAATCACAGCCAGAGAATACGAATTCAGGAGAAATAAAGTCGTTCGTGACAGACTTTCAGAGCTACAGAAATCTTCTGATGAAAAAGAAACTGAGATCAGAACCCTTGCTTACAAGAGTCTTGATACAGATGGATTGATCCGGACGTGCGGAAATCTTTCTGATCTAAGGTCAAAGCTGGCAGAACTGGATGATTACTGGAAATCCATCTATGAAAAATGCAATGAACTCTTGACGGAAAATCAGCGGCTTATAGCAGAAAAGGCCGAGGCTGACAAGACGATAAGGCTCATGAAAAAGGATGCAGAAGAAAAGAGTTCTTATTATGCTTCGATGGAAAAGGCAAATAAGGATCTGCAGCGTGAGAATGCTTATCTCCGCAAATCTCTTGAGCGATACCTGTATCCGGATCTGGCCAGAAAGCTCATGGCCGAAGCACATCTTCCTGTAGATGCACCTGCGAATGCAACCCAAGAAGCTTTTTCTGCATTGATTGAGGGAAAACAGCCCCGACCTTTTGACGGAGCGCAGAAAGAAAAGGAAAAATCTAAATCCAGAACCGAAAAGCTCCTGGATGAAATGTTGAGGAAGGCAGAGCAATGAACCAGTATCCGCTTATTAAAGGTAAAACAGACTTGAAAACAAGGTTCCCGGAAATAGCCAGACAATGGGATTTTGAGAAAAATACCGAGCTTACTCCTGAAGATGTCCAGCCGGGATCTATGAAAAAGATATGGTGGCTGTGTAAAGAAGGCCACAGTTGGGAAGCCGCTGTTTACAGCAGGACGGCTGGAACGGGATGCCCATTCTGTGCAGGAAACCGTTTAAATCCTGGTGTGAATGACCTGCTAACAGTGTCACCGGATATTGCAGCACAGTGGGACCATTCAAAAAACAACGGATTGAAGCCTGATGAAGTATCGGCGCAGACGAGCCGGAAGGTCTGGTGGCTGTGTGAAAAGGGGCATAGCTGGGAGGCTGCTGTTTACAGCCGGATCGCTGGAAAAGGCTGCCCATATTGTGCAGGACGTAAAGTCATGCCCGGATTTAATGATCTTGCTACGGTTATGCCGGAGCTTGTCCAGGAATGGGACTATGAGAAGAATGGAGCTATTTCCCCTGATAGTGTCACCGCAAACAGTCACAAAAAAGTATGGTGGACGGATTCACATGGTCATAGCTGGGAATCCAGTGTTGCCAACAGATACAGAGGAAGCGGCTGCCCGTATTGCTGTAATAAAAAACTTCTTGTTGGATTCAATGATACGAGGACCAGATACAGTGAACTGATGCCGGAATGGGATCACGAGAAAAATACGGTACAACCAGAACAGATCATGCCTGGAAGTCGGATGAAGGTCTGGTGGAGATGTTCCAAAGGACATTCCTGGGATGCAAAAATCCCAGACCGAATCAGCGGAAATGGCTGCCCGTACTGCAGTAATCGGAGAACGCTTCAGGGCGAAAATGATCTGGCACATGTATATCCAAATCTTGCTTCTGAATGGGATCATGAAAAGAATGCCGGTATATCACCGGATGAAGTTACATATCAGTCAAGAAAGAAGATCTGGTGGAAGTGTTCTAAGGGCCATTCCTGGAAAGCCGAGATCTATCACAGATCAAAAGGTGGTGGATGCCCGATATGCGCTTCCGGCAGAGACCGTCATACCGTAGGTGAAGGAAAAGACCTTCTGGCAGTAAGTCCAGAGATTGCAGCCGAATGGGATTATGACAGAAACAGAGATCTGACACCTGATAAAGTCCTGCCCTTTTCAACAAGAAAAGTATGGTGGGTATGTAAGAGGGGCCATCATTGGCAGTGTACGATCCAGATAAGACAGAGGGGAACCCGATGTCCATTCTGTGATGGAAGGACGCATCGCCAGTCGAGACTGATATAAGATGTTTAGCAACTGATAATTAAGGAGGTAACAATGATCGCTAAGGTACGTTCACCCACTCCGGCTGCCTGACAGCCATTCTTACAATTGAATATGGAACTTTATTAACAGAGAGCCCGATTAGCATAGCTTAGCAGAAGAATGAGCAGCAATCCAATGGCTCTCTTTTTTTATCCCGAAAAATGAAAACAATAAAAATTTTTAGAAAGGAAAAGAACCCGACTCCTCGGGATGCACATTTGGAAACGACAAAACCTATGCTTTTGGCACTTTGGGTTCTTTCCAAATTGTGGTGAAACGACAAAATGAGCCGTTTCAGGGGTTTGGGTTTCAACATAGATTATGGCTTTTTTTAGCAGTGCAATCAATATCCTTCAGACACTGGTCGTTGCA
>OLQJ01000589.1_pt1 | contig 18879 bp, 13 predicted proteins | sample 1673231 | NCBI WGS metagenome assembly OLQJ01 (sample SAMEA3136769, study PRJEB25190) | human gut metagenome | biome: human gut; feature: human-associated habitat; material: faeces | place: Austria | collected 2013
TTTCCCAGAGATACTCTGGAACTGTTCCATATTGGTTTTTTACATATTCAAAAATCTCTTCTCGTTTCAAATATTCCACTCCCTGATTACTCTATTTTATCAATCTCATGATTGTACTTTTTGTATTTATCAACAGGTAGGACATTAGCCCTGCGCACCTTTTCTATTATAGCATTGTTCCTCTGCTCCTACAATGCAATCCATTCTTTGATTTTTTCTCATTTTTTAATAAGTAACCAGTCCATATCCCAAAATGGACTGGGAATTCACTGTATAACTATTCTGCTTTACTGCATCTCCACTATTTCCTTCAATCGTATGTACCGTAGTTCCATCACAGCTTTCCACGATTCCTACATGGTCACTGGCTCCATCCTGATTCCAGTCAAAAAAGATGAGGCTTCCTGGCGTCGGAACACTTCCACCACCTTGCCATTTTCTCTTTGCCTGAAACAAAGCCACACCGTCCGTACAAACAGAAAACTTTGGCACTACTTCCTTTTGAATAAGTCCTGCCTGATCCGCACACCAGCTGACAAAACAGGCACACCATTCTTCCCGACTGTCAAATCCATACCATGACCAGAACTTCTGGCCGCCTTCGTTCCCCAACTGGCTTTTCACAATGGTCACAAGCTGCCCATTTCCAAAAAGTCCGGCAAACAATCCCCCGCCGGAATAATATCGAAGCACATGGGGTACATACTCCGGATCGCCATACCTTGGCCATCCATGGGCGGCTGCCTGTTCCTGGGAAACCTGCAGTGCATTGGCTTCAACTATAGCCCCCATGTTTTCGGATTGCCCATGTGATGTACCCATTCCCGTAATTATAGCCTTGTAAACTAAGTTTTAACTTGTCCATATCCTGTGGGCTTTTACATCCGGCTTCCCAGACACAATCTGCATAATACTGTACGCCTACCTTGATGGAATAGTCTGCATCCTGAATTGCACCAGGCGTATTAGGATACTGGGTATTATACGGACACTCGCTGGCCTGCATGGGATCGGTTCCTCTCCCGCCGCTTTCCTGCATCATGATTGCCTGGATGACCGATACATATTCCGGGATTCCAAATTCACTGGCATACCGCTGGATCACTGGGGTATGGGCCAGGACTTCCGCACTCAGCGGCTCACTGATCTGGGAACTCCCGATAAACGCAGCGCCGCCAATGATCCCTACAATGAGGATGGTGTTAGAATAGGTTTTTTCAGGTAGATACAGATATGCAGAATCTGAGTTCTTCCGGAACACAGAATCCTGATACTGCTTCAGATTACTGAACATACTGCCGTCTTTCATATTATGACCGTATAAGATCACGCGCCGATCTGTAAAATCATCATGGTTTCTATAATCCAGAAAGATACTTCCTGCCTTATTGTTTTCTTTTTGAAAAGTGTGATAGAGGTAATACTCGTTATCTTCTCCCTGTACCACAGGATAATCCAACCCAATCCCCGGAATCTGTATCCAGGCAACTAGATCCTCATTGATTTTACGAAGTCCTTCAAAATCAATTTCCTTCCCTGTTTCCTTTTCCGATTCATCTCCTTTCATTTTTTCCGGCTGACATACAGGAACTTCTTTTATGTACGCCTTCAGTTCTTTATATTCTTTCTGTCCATCATAATATTCTTTCCCTATATCTATCAGTTTTACAGCTGCAATTCCAAAGACTGCAATACAGAGTAGTAAAATCATCTTTTCTCCTATATGACGCATCTCTTTTCCTCCAACAAAAAAAGAGATTGCCACCCACAATTTTAAAGTGACAATCTCCATTATTACATGTTACATTTTTTCAGCATTATCGTTTATCTTCTCCTTCTGCGGATACGGATTACTATAGCCACAATGCCAAGTATCGCTGCTGCCATAATAATCACCGGAATCCATATCTTTGTATGATCACCGGTTTTTGGCGCATCCGGCGGAGGTGTTCCAGGCTTTCTGGTATTTTCAATTTCTTTTGTCACCTCAATGAGTTTTGTCTCATCATCCTGATAATCGAATACCACTTCCACCTCCTCTGTGTTTGCTTCATAGCCTTCTAACGGTTTCGTTTCCACAAGAACATATACAATCGGTTCTACATATTTGCCCTCTTCATAAACTGCAATCGGCAGTTCTTCACTCTTTGCAGTTCCATCCTCGCCGGTCATCAGTGTTCCAACTACTTCCCCAGTAGCTTTATTGCGAAGTTCAAATTCTACACCTGCAAGCGAAGCCTTATTTTCCGCATCTGTCTTCTGAACCAGGAGCTGGCCGGATGGACGTTCATCTTTCATCTCTACTTTCTGGATTTCTCCCGTTTCTTCTACAACAAAAGGAACATCTGATACAACAAGATATCCTTCCGGGGCTGCCTCCTCATGCAGGATATATTCGCCCGGTTCTAACGCATACACTTTATGCGGCTCTTTTTTGGAAACCCATTCTTCTACTATTTCTCCGTCTTTATCAAGGATCTGAAGTTTTGCCCCTTCTACTTCCTTTTCATCTGTAATATCAGTTTTTGTGATTTCTACTACTGTCGGCTGATTTTCAATCTCTTTTGTAAGCGTGATAACCTCCAGTTCTGGGTTCTGATAGGTTGCATCAAAGGACCATGTATCTTCCGTTTTCAGATATCCCGGTGCTGCCTCCAGTTCTTTTACCAAATATTTTCCATGTGGGAGGTCAACGTCAAAGCGGATGCTTCCGTCTTCTGCGGACTCTGTTTTTGCAATCAGAGTACCAGATTCTATAAGTACATTATCTGCAAGATCAACAATATCTTCCTCCGCATACAATCCAAATACTGCTGCCTGTACAGGCTCTTTTGTTTCTTTGGACAATTTCGTAAGAACAAGCTCTATCTTCTGGCGCTTATTTTCAAGTTCCATAGAAACATAATCTACCGCTACTTCCTGTCCCTGATACTTAATTTCAAATTCTTTTGCTTCAGGATCCAGAACAAAATGATGATTTCCAACGTCCGTTTCCTTCAGATAATAAGAACCAATCGGCAGATTGTGAAGTGATACAGTTCCCTCTTTTCCGGTCACAAGTTTTGCAACAAGTCCATCTTTTTCATACAACACTTTACGGTTACCTGCTTCATCTTTCTGTCCATCCGGTGTATAAATCGTTTCTTTTGCATAAACTTCAAAGGTTATACCTTCTGCTCCCTTCTTCTCATATTGGAACATATAACCGCTGTCTTCTTCTATGACTTCCTCTTTGCCGAAAAATTCACTGATAGAATTTATTGTGCCTACGATGCCATTTTTCATTTTTGTAAGAAGGGAATCTTCCACATTCTTAGCACCCACAAGAACTTCCCCTGTTTTCTTGATTGTCAGACTTCCTACCGCTTCATCGTTTTGCTGGCGTACTACGACAATATATTTTCCAGTTTCTTCCTCTACTTCATAAGCTGTTTCGGAATTCACAGTGATCGTAATGGAATCACGTTTTGCATCTTCATAAGCGCCTGTCTGTGACAACTGGTTTAATGGAATATCGCTCTCTCCGTCTTTCAACGCCATTTCATACCCTGGCTGTACATATAAATCAGGAGCTTTTACTTCTTCTATGCGGTAAGTTCCCATCTTTAACTGCTCCGGTGTCATAAGATAACCTTCGTCATTCGTTTCAAATACATCCAGTTCCTTTTCTTCCGGATAGCGCACCTTCATTGTCACATATTCTTTCTTTTTCACATCATAGATTTTATATTGTGCGTGATTATTTAATACCGGAAGATGTGTCTGTGCATCTTCCTTGATAATCTTAAGGAAAAACTGGATCGGTCTATCATCAAAAACACGCCATGGCTGCGGTTCCCTGCTATCTTCGGTAATGGTTACAAGGAATGGATTGATGGTCTGGAGATTTTCTGGAGTTGTAGATTCAAAAACCACATATTTTCCATATGGAAGTTCTGGAGAACGTACAAATCCTTTCTTGTCCGTAAACAGTTCTTCCACCGAAACTTTCTTACCATTCTCGTAATAATGTGCCGTTTCATCTTCTGAATAGTCATAGCCGATAAAATCCTCTGCTTTGAAAGCATTTCCTTCCGATGGTTTCAGACTTCCATCTTTTACACCTTTCAGATTCTGGATCAGAAATACTTTAAACCCAGCACCTTTCAAAAGCTCTATTTCTGTCTGGTTTCCATCCTCTGAAATCTTGATCAGTTCAAATGCCTGTTTTTTTACCGTTTCTTTCACCGTCACATTCCGATGCACGATTGCAACATCCTGTCCTTCATAACCAACTTCCACTGGATAGGCAGTTTCATCCAAAAGATAGCCCTCTCCAGGTGAGATTTCTTTTACGTAATAATTTCCCAGATACAGATTCGTAAAATCAACTTTTCCATCTTTGATCACGCCCTGCGCAACCAGATCATCTTTTTTATGGACGTCTTCTGACTTCCCATTCGGATGTTTGATATCCTCTGCTGCATAGAGCCCGTAAACTGCACCATCTAAGTCTGCATTTCCCTGGCTGATATATTCTTCCGCATCTTTATCAATCTTAAACACATGGATTTCCCCTCGAACCTCTTTATTGGAAAACGTATGCGAAAATTCATATGTATAAGTTTTATCATTCTCATACTCAAACAGGAAGTCATACCTGTCAGAACTCATATAATAAGATTCCGGAGCCTGAATCTCTTTCAAATAATAGCGGAAATTGATAGGAATATCTGAATGAAAAGCCGCAGCTCCCTCTTTATCAGAAGTGACCTTGTCAATCAGGGTATCCTTTTTTACCACTACTTTTCCTTCTGCATTGATAATGTCTTCACCTGCATACAGACCGAATACAGTCCCCTCTAAAGTCACTTTGTCATTTTCCGATTTCTTTACTGCCTGGACCTTTACCTTTGGTCTGTCATTGATATAAGTTGTCTCCTCCTGTACCAATTCCACCGCTATGATACGTTACATTTTCCGGCAGATTCAATGTAATATAATTCCGATGATCTCCCTGCAGCCGAAATTCTTCTGTCCGCTGCACTCATTGCTTTCGTATGCTTTTGTCGAAGTTGGGGTAAGATCAATGGCTGCTTTAGGTGGCGCTTCCAGCCCATTTAGATACTGAATGTAATCCCATAATCCTGAAGCCTTGACGCTTTCAAAAGTACACCCGTAAAATCCATCTGTGCCGCAATACGCATAAGAAGCTGCAATATGTGTAAAGATATATTTCAATTTCCAGTCAAAACTCGGCATATAACTGCCAGTAATATCTCCAGGTCCTCCGTATCCATAATAAAGAACTTTCTGCAAAGCCAGGTTACTTTCAAAGATATTTGCCACATAATCACTAGACGGTGGCGAAGATTTTGCAGACTCCAGACAATATGCCACATGCCCATTCACCGTAAAATAAGTGGTAGAATAGTTTCCTAAATTAGATGGATACGGAAGTCTTTCTCCTACGACCAGATTCACATTGACAGATCGGTTTTCTGTCATGGTTTCTGGTACTACCGATAAAAAAGATGCATTCTCCGCAGATACATCCAGCTTTAAGTTCTCCGCATTCTCCGGCACTTCCGGTGCTTCTGTCAGTACAGGTTCCGGGACAGGATCACTTTCCTCTGTATCCTCTTTTGAACTTTTCTGATTACGGTCTGCTCTTTTATTCTCTGCTTCACGAGGTCTGACTACAATTTTTCTTGTCAGTTCATAACACGTTCCTTTTTCCGGTGTAACAAGATAAGTTGCAAGGTATGTACCAGGGCGGTCTGCAAAAAATCCCTGTCCATCTTCGCTGACAACATCCATGAATACAGCTTTTTCACCTTTTTTCAAGGCAAGCCCCGTAAAATCTTTTTCGATTTCAAATGATTCCCCCTGCTCAATCGTCAAAGTTTCGGCGGTGATCTGTTTCTCATTCTCATCGCCTTTTTCCTCCTTTATTACATTTGTCTCCGATTCTGCTATTCTGCCTTTTGATGCCGCAAATACGGCATTCTCAGACGGAATAAGTGCAGAACAGGATAAAAGAAAAGCCAGCGTTCCCGCCAGCCATCTGTGTTTTCTATGTTTCAATTGCAACGCTCCTTTCCTGTTGGTTTTTGAGTGTGATTGTGTATTCTTATTTCCCCGAATCTTATGTAGGGCGTTCCCGTATGTGCATATGCTTCATCTCCTTTCCTCTGGCTCATAAATCAGGCCATAAAAAAACGGAACTGCACTCTTACAGTTCCGCTTTTTCATGGCCTGATTGTTTTGGGACGTATCATGAATCTGCCAGTTTTACTTTGCATCGTTTCATATAACACGCAATCCCGTATTTTAAAATTTTATCCACTCCGTTCTCCCGGAGTTCTTCATCATATTTCTTTTCCTCTATCTGCTGTAGTGCCCGTTCACAAGCCTGATCAAGATTTCCGTCATTGGCATACTTAACTTCGATAAGGATAACCGTTTCACTGTTTTCGGTTTCAACGAGGATATCGCTGTATCCTTCACCGCTTTCCTGATTGGACGATACATACCATTCTTCCTTCACACCCAGGATTCCAAGCAGTATCCCATGATAAAAGTTCTCCTTACTTGCTTTTTTCACAAACGTATCCCGGATACTGATGGTCTTTTTCAGGTAGCTTTCAAAAATTTCTCCTACCTTCGTTTCCTCACCGTTTTTCAGGGCATCACAGAATCGGCTTAATGTATCGCCGTCCTTTGCAACGCTCTCTTTAAAGTATTCCATGATCTGTGTTTCAAAAATATCCCGGATTTCCAGATTCGGTATCGCAAGTTTATACCGTTTTGCATCAACTCTTCCACGCTGTGTCAAATATCCCGTCATAAACAACAGGCTCCAGACGTTCTCTACCGACTGATACATTTCCGGATAGACAAGCTCCTGATGAATCTCTTTTATAATTTCCTCTCCGGCGAGCAAAGTTTCAATCTCACGCTTGGTTTTAAAATTACCGGACATTTGAATGAATTTCTTGACGGCATCATTACTGCTGGTGTTGATCCAATAATTTTCCGGAAAAGAATCCGCATGGTCTTTTAATTTATCACAGTAATTCAATACATCCCAGGGGCAGTACACTTCTACGCCGCCAAACTGATACCCGTCATACCAGTTCTTTACTTCTTCATAATGATCCTCGATTTCATAATACTTCAGCATTTCTCTTACTTCCGTATCTGTAAAACCGAAATATTCATCATACCGTTCATCTGTAATGGACAATACTTTCAGGTTATTAAGTCCCGTAAAGATACTTTCTTTTGAAATACGCATGCATCCTGTCATCACTGCAAATTTCAGGCTGTCATTCGTTTTCAATGCCTGTTCCAATAAACTACGGATTAAAAAGATCATCTGATCATAATACCCGTTTTCAAATGCTTTTGCTAATGGAACATCATACTCATCAATCAAAAGAACTACTTTTGTTCCGTAATGTTTCTCCAATAATTCCGATAATATTTTCAATCCACCACAAAATGCAGCCTCACTCATATTATTATTCAAAAGTTCCTTATATTCTAACTTGTCATAATCACTTAAGGCGTCACTCCCCAAAAGAAACTGAACATTACGGGCTACTTTTTTCATGATTCGAACCGCAAAATCAAATGCATCCTCATAAGTGGCTGCATTGATTCCTTTCAGGGAAATTGAAATAACCGGATATTTCCCCATATACTCTTCACACAGTTTTGTATCTTTTGAAATTTCCAATCCATCATAGATACTCTGGTCTCTCTCTATGGAAAAAAAGTGTTCCAGCATACTCATATTTAAGGTTTTCCCGAAACGTCTTGGTCTGGTAAAAAGATTTACCATTCCACCGTTACGGATCAGTTCTGAAATCAGCCCCGTCTTATCCACATAATAATAGTTATCGTTAATAATCTGCTCAAAATTTTCCAATCCCACCGGAAGGCGTTTTTTTTCTTCACCCATGTTATTCACACTCCTTCTCTGTTGGTTATATTATAACAAAGATCCGCACAAAAGCCTATACCTAACTTTACTCATAATTCCCGTAATTCCCAGTCATCAATGCCTTTGTAATTTTCCTGCCAGTAACCTTCGTCATCCGTATCCCAAACCGCACGTTTACAGATTAAATCCAGCTTTTCACAAATCTCATAGAGTTTCAGGCAGCCTTTCCGAATATGATTTCGTTTTTCCCTCTTTTTCGGACATTCTCCATTACTGTCTTTACATTTTTCACAAATTTCTTTGTAAGCATGGTCACAGTCTAACCGCATACATTTATCCATATCATTTGCTTCAATGACCACTTTTACTCCTTGTTCTTTTAATCGGTTCAGTGACAATTCCAGTTCCTTGTAATTGGATACGCCTGGATTTCCAAGATATGGCTGCCCGGTTCTCTGAGAAGCTGCTTCGGCTTTTAAAACACCCTCTGTCACATAAACTACAGGAGATTTCAAAGTACCGGAAAGGCTTACCGGACTTCCGGGGGAACAACCTTTTTCCATCTTAGCGCTGCTGAGCCATACATATTTCCGTTTCTGAAAAGGATTATCCAAACGAATCTGAAATGCAACAAGCAATCCTTCATCGGTCCACACCGGACAAAGGTACCCTTGATTCTTTTCATAAAATGCAATTTCCCAATCTCCTTGATAATTCACAAAGAACCCCGGTACTCCTTCCAGTCTACATCCCCGTTTGATCAGTTTTCTCGCTATCGCAACAGATTCTTCAGGACTGGTGCTTTTATAACCTGCATTTTCCATATTTACAATTTCCTGTTGGGTAAGTCCCCTCTTCAATAAATCCTGCTTATGTCGTGGCAGCAATCTCAACAAAGTTATAAGTTCCCGATACGTATGATCCCGCCTCTCATAATCTGCAGGTTTTACCTGGGATTCTTTCTGTTTCTTTTTCTGACGATGGATTTCCAGTTTCTTTGCAATCTGTTCTCTTACACCAAAATGCAGTGTCCTTTGGATCTCATGGTATGCTTCTTTATAACGTTCTGTCCCATATAATCCAGTCAAATCCGCATATAACGTCAGCATATTTCCCGCCGCATCACAATGAAAACAATGATAGATATTCGCCATTTCACCTTCTTTATATACGACAAAATTGCATTTTCCTCTTCTGTCTCCGCAAAACGGACAGACCACATTATACGAAGCCTCATCACCACCAGGAAGTCTCTCAATTCCTAAAATCGTTCCTACATCTGTAATTGTAAATGGTGTCATATTCTTTTCCCCAAAAGAACATGGTCCCTACAAAGGAACCATGTTCATGCAACTGTTATGCAGCCCTAAGCTCTTCCGATTCACTTTGATAATCCAGAAGTGTTTTTGCCGCTTTTACTAACTCTTTATTCGGACCCTTATACTTATTTACGATCCATTTCATGGTTTCTGTGCCTTTCACTCCGGATTCCAGAACCTGTTCCATCGTTTTTCCTTTGAACACGCCAAAGTCACACACGAATTTCTTCGCTGCTTCTACTTCTGAATCCGATGTGTCATCTTCCAGTTCCTCCTGAAGTTCTTCCATAAAATCAGCATCTTCTTCAAATGGAACTTCTTCTGCATTTACCGGGATGAATCCATCCGTATTTTCTTCTTTTTCTACCGATGATGCTTCTTCTGATTCCGGTTTTTCTTCCGTTTTCGGTTTGATCGTTTCATCTTTTCCATCAAAGCTCGGTTTATTTTCCGAATGCTTTTCTGCTTTTTCCTGTGGGCGTGATTCTGCATCTGATTTCATTTCCAACTGTTCGCAGTCTTTGACAATCGGTGCATTACCTAACAGCGGTTTCAGTTTCTGACTTTTTTTAGAAGAAACAACTGACTTTTTCCCTTCTCCGCTGGAAGTTTGCTTACCTTCTGCCCGCTCGGTACTCTTCTCTACTGCTTTTTCTTTTCCATGTACCTGCCTTGTCGGATTATTTTTCGTGTTGGAACTCTGCTTTCCATCATGCTCAGCATAATCCGGATCTCCGTTGCTCCTTGTAATATCGATTGTTTTACTATGCACATAGCCGCAATTCTGATATTTTGAGTAGAGCACCCACTGTTTATTAACCTTGTACTGGATTTTCATATCGTTCAGAATCCGGTTAAATCGCACCGCTGACATTCCATAGTCTTTGGCGATCTGCGTAGTCGCTACCAACGATTTTGATTCCAGAATATGGTCAACATAGTTCGCTTTTGGTGTCATTTCCTCGATCAATTTCTGCTGTTCCACAACCTGCCCTCCGAGGAATTTGCACCTGTCTTTTAGGCTGTCAATGGTCTTTCCTGCCATCTTTAAGGCTCTTGCCATTACCTGTTCTGGTGTGTTCCATGCTTTTTCGAGGTCAATTAATCTTTGTCTGCATTCTCTCCCTTTGTCAGTTCTGCTCATTAGGCAGATGTGCTTTGCCATGTCTACTGACAAATCAAAATCTTCAACCTCTCTCTGTACTTCTCTTCCACCCTCGATCTGAACTCGTACTTTCAGGTACGGGTTGGAGAAATCCTCATTCTCAATAAATCCTTGCGAATTCTTTTCGAACCATTCGGAAAATCTTTTTCTGATCCCAAGAGCCTTATGAAGATCTCTGGCAGATACGGTTGGTTCGTTACCGTCTGTGTTGATTGTAAATAATTCATTCAATACCTTTTACCTCCTATTTTTATTGCCGTCGTAACCTCCGTGGCGGGATTGCTTCCTTTTCGTTTATCTCCTATACTGTAAATACAGGGCACTGCCATGCCTGAGTATTACGAAAGGAGCGATTTTATGAGACGTTGTAATTCACCTTTTAACGGAAAGCAATTTGTTTTAAACAAAAACACTGGAGAAATTCACGATCTAGACCGCGAAACACCGCAATGTCAAATCGATGAAATAAAACCAGAACATGTTTTTAACTGCGACACTTATACAGAAGCTGTGATTTTTGCTTCCATGCTTGCTGTAAACAGAAACGGCTGTGCTTACTGCATGCCTGAAAAGAATAGAGGATAATCACTTTCTTGAGCTGCTTCTAATGTATGTCGCAGCTCTTCCTCTGAAATTTCCTTTTTTAAAGCCTCTTCCAGCTTTTCAGGCGTTTTAAATTCTTCCGCCAACGCAATGATCATCTCACTGAATTCTCGTTCAGCACTAATCGCTTTTAAAAGTTCGAAATTATTTACAACCCCTTTTCTCTTTCGATTTAAAAATCTTTCTACGAATTGCCATCCTTGCGTTTCTTTCAATTCTTCCCACTCTTTTTCGGGAAGCTCAAAAGATATTGCTGCGATGGATTCTTCACTTAAAAATGTTTTGCGTGTGCAAAAAATTTCATGCATCTCTTCACTCCTCCTTTCTTATATTCTGTCCTCTGCATCTTCCGGGCTTGGAACCGGCTTCGGCTGCATTACAGTGCCGGAACGTATCCGGCTTATAGGTCAGCGTTTTCTGTTTTGGTTTGTGTTGTTGTTTTGTTGTTGTACGACTATTGTACGTCGGTTAATCAACTTTGTCAATACCTTTTTGTTGATTTTTTCAACATTTTTTAATTGACATTTATCTCTCTGTAGTTTATAATCTACATTGAATAGGAGGTGTGCCAATGAATGAGCGCATGAAAGAGCTGCGCAAGACAATAGGAATAACGCAGCAAGAACTTGCTGATAAACTTGGATTAAAAAGAAATACGATTGCTACATATGAAATAGGAAAAGCAATTCCGAGTGATAGAGTTATTTCTGATTTATGCAATAAATACAGCGTGAACGAAGAGTGGTTAAGATCCGGAAATGGAGAAATGTTTAAACAGCCATCTGATGAAGTAGGCCACTACGTAGAAGACTTGCTTGAATACGACGGCGTCGGAAATCCTTTTTACGATATTATTATAGAAATGATGAAGAAATATCAGGAAATGGATGAGAAGTCAAAACTTGTTATAAGAGAGTATTTTAAAAGCGTAGGATCTGGATTGAATAAAAAAGGGGAAGACTAAAGTCTCCCTCTTCGCTCCAGATACCTATGTAATATCGAAACAAGCTGCCGGATGATTTTATAATCATTACCGTTGAGCCTGGATAACAAGATATTTAATTCGTCCATCGTGAGTCCCTCCTAACTGCAAAAACACTTGTTCGAAATCCCTGAACATATAATACTATCTCAGGGAACAAAAATCAATATTTTGTTCGAACATTTGTTCTGATATTTTATAAGGCTTGATGGAATATTTTGATTTAATACGATATAACGGAAATCAACCAGAGCAAAATTGCTCTCGTTAATAATTTGGATTTAATATGATATAACCGCTCCGGCGTTTATATAGAGTAAAGTGGTGTTAATGTACGAAAAGGAGGATAAAATGGGATTGCTTAAAGATTTAATAACGATTTTATAAGCTTTATCAATGTTTTTGTTGTAAGTGTGTTGTAAATAGAATGTTTTTATTCAATAAGATTGATACAATATTCACCCCTCAGAGAGCTGATCTCCGAGGGGGTTTTTATTAGAACAACTGGAACCGATCGATTGCCTGTCCGAACGCTCCAGCATATCCGTCCTGTCCGTTTCCAGTCTCGTTATCATACTGCCATGACCAGTAAGCTCCATTTACAGGGCTGACACGGTACTGGGCTTTCTGGTAGCCGTATTTTGCCGCATAATCTGCTGGAGTATTGTAGTACACCTCGATTGCGTCAATTGGCTGTCCTGTACCGGCATAACCATTATTGTGATCTTTCCAGTTGCATCCTGTCACATAAGGTAGCCACCCTCTTCCGATCACGTGGACTCTGTATTTTACGGAGCCTTTGTCTACCTTAATAGCTACATCCGTGATGCGCTTGCCCTGAATCCCGGCAAAGTCTGTAAGATTCCGCACGAACGGCAAGATGCGTCCGTCCTCCAGTTTGACGGCGTAAGTAAATACTACTTCCGGCTGTCTCTGTGCAGCTTGAGCCTGCGCCTGTCCTCCAGATACATAAGTTGGCGGCGTGACATTACCACCCATGTACTCCTTAATCCGTTTAATAAAGTAGGATTTTGTAGCTTCCCTGCCACCGTGAATCTCCACAGATCTGTGAGGGCAAGATGTAGCATACACTTCCTGATGTAGCCTTATCGTGCTTGTACTTGGTGTGATTCCATATTGCTTGCACTTCTGTGCTGCCAGCTGCAATGCTTTTTCCTCATTTGCTTTAAATACATCCAGATCACCCATACTCTGACACGTTTCGATGCCGAGATAATTTAAGTTCCCGTTTGTGTCTCCGCAGTGCCAAGCGCAATTCCAGTCATCCTCTGCCTGCAAGATTCCATCCTGCGCTACATAATAGTGCGCAAATCCGTTTTCCAGAGGATGTGTCTGTAACCAATTTCTATAAAATTCTGCATTGGCGTTCTTGCTTCCAGCGTCATTGTGGAAAAAAATTCCTACCGGATTTCTTCCTCTGTTTCCTGCTACTCCACGACAAATACTCATGTTTTTCTCTCCTTCCCGTGCGATGACGCACAATAAAAGAGGACGATTACTCGCCCTCCTGCTCCCGTGATTTATTTGTTAAAACATCCAGTGCTTTTTTTAACGCTTCCGGATATTTCACACCCATAATTCCAACATTTTCCAAAATCGAGATACCCTCATTTGCTATAAATGCCAGTACTACGGCTGTGCGGATGTAGTCTACGCCGAGAGTGACATCCAGCCGATATGCAATAAGTACGATCAGTAGGGATACCCCTTTTCTGCACAGACCTTTCCATGCAGAGTAGCTGCTCAGTGCCCCGTTCTCTGATTTGTTGCTCTTTTTCCAAAAGGCAGCGATCAGAAGTCCGAGAACAAAGTCTGCTCCCATAAAAATAAGTAATGTAGTCAAATCCTCGGACCATCCTCCAATCAGATTTACAAATCCTCCAACAATGGCTCCAAACACCATGCATAAAAACGCTTTTACATTTGCCAACTGTTCCATTTTCTTCATATCCTCACTTTCCTTTCTGGTTTTAAGTATAAAAATAAGACCAACACGGTCTTGCTCTTATCTCCATATTCCATCTCCAATCTTTAAGCCTGTACAAGAGCTTTTATCTGGTCTAAGATAAATTGCTTCGTATCCGCTACATATTCCACTTCCATACCAGCTCCAGAGTCGTTCTGGATTACTGTAGATGGATAGTTGGTGTAGAGGTTCCTATAGGCGGTCATGGTCTCTTCTGGGATGTCTGTTTCGATTGGGGTGGCAAGTTGATAGCAAATTTCCAAATTATTGGTTTTTAAAATTTCTTTAAACTTGTTAGCATTATCAGCCTTAGTTTTATCGATCCTTACATACAATGTGGATAGATTGGCTATTCCTTCTTCTGTTGTTTCTGATATTACCGTGGTTTGATTTCTGAACTGATTAGATAAAACATTACTGTTTGCTCTAATTCCGCTTAAATTGCGTACATAGAAATTTGCAAAACCTTTTTGGGATATACGCTCCAGATTCCAATCTTCGCTGCCATTAAATACAACTTTCTTAACCCTCTGCACATACTTCCCGCGCTTGAAATCCATCTCATCACAGATCCACTGCTGACCGTTCGAATCTGTGTAATTACCATCCGAGTCTACTGGGAGTCCTAGTAAACCGTTTGGGGTGGAGACGGAGAAAGTCTGTATGTTAGATTCAATAAAATCCGAAAGGGTTACTTTCCCTTTAAATAATCCAGATTTTGTAATATCAATATCTGTTCCGGTTGAGCCCCATACGATTAGTAACCTTTTTGCTCCGGGTCTTATATTTTTTACACAATAACTGAATTCGCCCTTTTTTGTAAATTCTCCTGCAGAACCACCTGAAAAACTATCATTGTATGTTACGGATATATTTGTGGTACTGTATTGGCTGTTTTTACACATCCCATATAGTATAAGTGTATATTCAGCATCGTCCTCGAAGTCTGAGAATAAGATACTCCCATTTGATTTCTTACACATGAAAGACACCAAATTCCCACTTCTCGTGCCGCCGGATTCTACTATTTTTTTTGCCAGTTCCTCTCCACCGAGCAGATTGGAATTTTTTACTTTTACTTCCAACTCTCCACCATCACCAGAACTCTCTGGATCTTGCTTATATTCCATACTTGGACTTGGTTTGCCGCCTGTAAACGGCTCCCATGTTCCATCTCCGTCTTGGTATAACATTGGTTTGATAGTGCCTGTTTTTATAGTATTCCCTATAGAACCATTAATCCCTATTAAAAAAGTATATGATACATCATCAAAATATTCTTGTGGCAAATTAACACTTCTAGTAGCTGAATCATATGTCGTAAACAAAGTAGTTTTGTATTCGCCACTTTTAACGACATTAATATAAACATAAGGTAATGTTTTTTGCTCAGTTTTTATTGTTAGAGTGCCTGGCTTGAAAATCTTAATGAAATCTTCATGTTTTAATGAATAGGCAGCGTCGAATCCATTTGTCAAATTTCCACTTCCACTGATAGTAAAGCTACCATCACCATTATTAGTAACAGTTGCTCCACCAGCACTTTTTGTCGGTATCTTACTTGCATCAAACAGCTGATAACCTTTCGTCTGTACCTGTTCACTTTTTCCATACAGCTTCATTCCCTCAAAGAATGCTCCCGCCGAATCTCCGACAGCGATACGCTCTCCTTTGGCGCTGTTGATAATCGCTCCAGCCTTTGTCTGCATTAAATCTGCGATATCTGCCTTGTTTGTCTTAATCTGCTCTCTGTCTGCTGCAATCTCCTGCGCTGCAGCCTGTACCGCTTTGATCTGCTTTGTTCCCTCTTCTGTGACTGCCTGTACTGCCTCTTTTGATTTATCATCCACGATCTGTAACAGCTGCGCGATAATGTCTTTTTCTTCCTGTTCGATTACTGGATCGTCAACTTCCAGCCCTTCCAGTACCGTCATTGTGGCGAGCGTGGTGTTAAATTCTTTTTTGATTACACCATCTGAGCCTATGAGACGCATGCAGACAATAAAACGGGTATCTCCTCTGTATACAGTTGCAGTTTTCCCGACCGTCCACGAAAACTCGATCTGGTCACCAGACACTTTTTTATCTGTAACAATATACCGGCCTTTCATCCCTCTGGCATTTTGGTAGTTTACGCTTATAGTAAACGCAGACAGATCTGTGCCCTTATATGTTTTCGGAACCCTAAACTGCATAGCCCTTACGTCTTTATCGCTTTCGACACCCAGAACTTTAAATTGTTCCGGTATGTCGATGATTCTCATGTCGGAGTCGATCACACAGATATCTTCCGTCTGTGTTTCCGCGACAACTGCACTCTTTGTCTCCTGTAATAACTTCTCTGCTTCTGTCATTCGCTTGGTCTCCTTTGCCTTACAATCTGCCTGTTTGTTGTAATCTTGTACCCATCCCGTACTCCGGTAAGCTGCACGTAAAAATCCCGGAAAGACAACGCTCCCGCCGGAATCTCACATCTACCATCCTCCACAATTGCCGGATACTCTTTATCCAGACTAAAAAAGGATGCCGCAACCCGACACCCTATCCAGTCATTATCAAACTCAAACTCTGCGTGCAGATACCCTTTTGTGCCGGACACCAGACCTGTAAAGTCACATTCCGGATCAGGCTCAAGTATCTGTCCATTTGCTATAAATCTTAAAATTCTCATTTTTTCGCTCCTTTACTCGTCATCTGTGATCCATGTAAATGTCTTTATGCGTTCACAGTAGTCTGTCTTGCCAGTTACAATGGATATTCCTCCGTCTTTTGAGATATAATATCTGCCAGTCCCGATAACTGACGTACCAACCAATTCGCTGTACGTCTCTACTATGTCTACGACTGGTCGATATCCTATAGGGATCCTTAATTCTTCAAACGGTCCGTGCGATCCTGCATTCGGGAACTGTATAAGCGCTGTGATTTTACATGTAACCACGCACCCTCTCCTTATTAGCTCCGCCTGTATATAGTTGGATGGGTTTGTGCTGGCGAATGGTCCTTTTATCTTTCCGGAGTCATAATTTGTTGCTTTAGATATGTTTATTTCGTATGATTCGGAGTTTTTAACAAATATACCGTCCCGTTTAAAATTAACAAGGTTTAAAATGGTGGCTCCGTCAAAATACTGCGCAATCTGCGTTGGGAATATAGATAAGCTTGTGTGTCTGCCGCTGTTCATCCCATTCGCCACAAATACACCCTTGCTTATTGCAGAGCTGTTTATCCCGTTTTCATCTTCAGAGTAGATCTCTCCGGTATTTACTTGGATAAAAAAGTGTCCGTCCAGACTCTTTATAAGTCCAGCGGTTACAGTTCCGAGGTTTGCGGCAATCGCACTTAGCGTCTCTACATTCAGATTCTCTACAGAAATGTAATAGATCGCCCACTTACTGCCGTCCCATCTTTTAATCGGCTCTCCGCTTGCTGTCTGCCAGAGCTGTCCAACCTTTGGATTTTCCGGCGCGGTAGGAGATACGATAATGCCGGAATCCCCGTCTGCTCCATTTTGCCCGTGTACTCCGATAATCACCGGAGTTGTCTTGGTGGATGATCCGTCTGTATATGCGATTGTTTCGTAGCTCCACAGGTATTTTTTAGTCTCCGTCATGTCCTGCTTCGTAGTGCTCCACCCAGAAGAGGATATTGTGATTCCGGTACTCTTTTCGGATGCGAGGTAGTACTTTGTAATAGATTCGATTCCAACACCGTCCTGACCATCCTGTCCGTTTTCCCCTTTAATCTTCGCCCACTTGTAAGATCCAACACTTGTAGGATCAGACTGATTGTAATCTACACAAGTACCGATATACGTTCCCACGTCTTCTCCGCTGTTTCCGGTAAATGTTTTCCCTCCATCGTTGGAATATTTAATGTGCAGATAGCTTGTCTTGCCGTTTGTGCCGTTCGTCCCCGGAATCCCCTGTGTTCCCTGGGCTCCTTGGAAACGTGACCAGGTATATTTCTTTGGATCCGTGCTATCCGCTTGAGTAGAATCTACATAAGTACCGATATATGTGGATGGAGTTTCCGTCATCTGATTGCTCGATGTAGGATTCGCAACCGAAGAATACTTAATATGGAAATATGCAGGCTGTCCGGCTGGTCCTTCTGCTCCCGCTGGTCCCGGAATCCCCTGTTCACCCTGGGGACCTTGTACCCCTTGCAGACCGGGAACTCCCTGTGGACCACGTTCCCCTTGCTCTCCCTTAATTTTTGTCCATGTATACTTCGTAGCATCTGTACTATCTGCCTGTGTATAATCTGTATACTGCCCGATATAGAGCTTATTTGTACCATCCGTGGTGGAAAATCCCGTCTTGCCATCTGCACTGTTTGCGTAGGCGATATGTAGATACGGGGTCTTTCCATCAGTTCCCGGCTTTCCGGGCGTTCCGTTTGCTCCGTCCGCACCTTTGATCTTACTCCACGCGTATTTTTTCGGGTCTGTAGAATCCGCTTGCGTGAAATCAACATACATTCCGACATATTCCCGATCGCTGTCGGATACAGAAAAATCTTTAGACCCGTCTGCACTGTTTGCGTAGGCAATGTGGGTGTACTGCGTTTTTCCGTCCTTCCCATCTTTTCCCGGGATTCCCTGATCCCCTTTTGGACCCTGTATACCATCCAATCCCGGAGCGCCTTGTGGACCCGGAGGTCCCTGTTCGCCTTGCTCTCCTTTCTCACCCTGAGGACCCTGTTCCCCGTCTTTTCCATCCTCTCCGTCCATTACATCCGTGATCGTAACCTCGTAATATCCACGCTTCACACCGCTTTCAAACGCCGTAAATGAGTAAACCGCCTTAACATCCACATCCTCGGCGTTTACCGTGACACTCTTGCCAACGTAAAACTCTGTCCCATCTTTACTCCACCGGATTTCCAGAT
>OLQJ01000606.1_pt1 | contig 18572 bp, 20 predicted proteins | sample 1673231 | NCBI WGS metagenome assembly OLQJ01 (sample SAMEA3136769, study PRJEB25190) | human gut metagenome | biome: human gut; feature: human-associated habitat; material: faeces | place: Austria | collected 2013
TCGTTTTATAACGGCCCTGACGTTGTGCCGTAGATAACTGAAGTAACAGATCTGCTGCTGTTGTGAAGCGAACCTTGATACCTACACGGACTGCTTCATAGCCCATCGCTATTGCCAGATGGGTTTTCCCCACACCTGATGGCCCCAGTAATACGATATTTTCATTACGTTCTATGAAGCTGAGTGAGCGTAACGACTGGAGTTGCTTCTGCGGTGCTCCGGTGGCGAATGTGAAGTCATACTCTTCGAACGTTTTCACCGCCGGGAAGGCTGCCATTCGGGTATACATCGCCTGTTTACGTTGATGACGTGCCAGTTTTTCTTCATGAAGCAGATGCTCCAGGAAGTCCATATAACTCCATTCCTGGTCTACTGCCTGTTGTGACAGCGCAGGCGCTGCGCTTATAAGGCTTTCCAGTTGCAACTGCCCGGCGAGCGCCATCAGTCGTTGATGTTGCAGTTCCATCATCACGCCACTCCTCTGCAGAATGAGTCGTAGATGGAGAGTGGATGATGCAGGGGGTGTTTATCGAAGTTCACCAGATTTTCACCAGGATGCACGTCATACTCTTTTTTCTCCGGAGGCAGTGCCAGCATGGACTGCTGCTCTTCGAGCCAGCGATCGCAGGGACGGGCCTGGATTGTTTCATGCTTTCGTTGGTTAGCGACATCGTGCAGCCAGCGCAGACCGTGGCGGTTGGCTGTTTCAACATCGACAGTGATCCCCATCGGGCGCAGGCGAGTCATTAGTGGGATGTAAAAACTGTTACGGGTGTACTGCACCATCCGTTCCACCTTACCTTTAGTCTGTGCCCTGAAGGGGCGACACAGTCGGGGAGAGAAGCCCATCTCCTTGCCGAACTGCCACAGCGAAGGATGGAACCGGTGCTGACCGGTCTGATATGCGTCACGTTGCAGAACCACAGTTTTCATATTGTCATACAACACTTCGCGCGGCACACCACCAAAGAAGCGGAACGCATTACGGTGGCAGGTCTCCAGCGTGTCATAACGCATATTGTCAGTGAATTCGATGTACAACATTCGGCTGTATCCGAGAACAGCAACGAACACGTGAAGCGGTGAGCGACCATTACGCATAGTGCCCCAGTCAACCTGCATCTGTCGTCCGGGTTCAGTTTCGAACCGAACGGCAGGCTCCTGCTCCTGAGGAACCGAGAGAGAACGAATGAACGCCCTGAGAATGGTCATTCCGCCACGATATCCCTGGTCTCTGATCTCGCGAGCGATTACCGTTGCCGGGATTTTGTAAGGATGAGCATCGGCGATGCGTTGACGAATATAATCCCGGTATTCATCCAGGAGTGAAGCAACAGCAGGTCGCGGCGTATATTTTGGCGGCTCAGATTTTGCCTGCAAATAACGTTTAACGGTATTGCGGGAGATCCCCAGTTCTCTGGCAATCGCCCGGCTACTCATTCCCTGCTTGTGCAGGATTTTAATTTCCATAACTGTCTCAAAAGTGACCATAAGCTCTCCTGAATCAGGAGAGCAGATTACCCCCTGGATCTGATTTCAGGCGTTGGGTGTGGATCACTATTGCACCGTTCGTGACACCAAGTCCCCGTGTCAAAAAGTCATCTGTGTAAGATTCCAATCATACATATGGACTCAGATTGGCCTGTGTCCGTGCTTCCTAAAGGAATTCACAGATTCAGTCCTAATCATGATGACACATTAGCGAAGCTATGCCATGTCAGATACAGGTTCACTTAGTCGCGGTCTTACCAGTCTGGCCTTTAATACTCGTTAATCCTTAGCAATCAGTAGGTTGGTTTTATTTTTCAACAGACAGAAGTAGTTTCATTTACATATATGCAGCTCCCATCACTTCTTCTGGTGAAATCTCTTTATCGTTGGTTAGCAATACCCAGAGCACTCTGGCATTTTTGTTGTTCAGCGCTACGGTGGCAACATTTTTATTCCGCCGCGAGACTGGTCTGCCCAGCCAGCTTTCCTGGACCTGTCTGCCCTTTCTGGCGTTTGACACTGTCTTCGCACCATGGAACAGTAGCGTTCTGATATAGACATCGTCCCGTTTACTGATAGACCCCAGCGTGTTTTTACCTACGCTGAAGCACTGTCGGGGAACCAGTCCAAGCCATGCAGCAAGCTGACGCCGGTTTTTGAAGCCGATACTACCCGGTGCTGACAATTGCAGTGGTGGTAAGAATAGCAATCCCCGAAATGGTGGCAATTTTCCTGCACAGTTCGTCGTTCCCGACGTGTTCGTTGCTAACGGCTTCTATGGTTTCAATGTGTACGCTCAGTTGTTTCACATTTTCATTAGAGATAGGACGACAGCTGTCTGAACGGCATTGTTAAACAGTTTTCCGCGTCTTCAAGCAGGGCAGGGACATGACGACTGATCGCTACAGTGTCGGGCGGGAGAACGATGCCAAATTCAGCCAGTAATCCTCTGATCTGGTTTATCTGCGCAGTCCTTGATTTAACAAACCCCGTCAGGGCACGATGAAAAGACAGTAATGACTACTGCTCAGGCGTCTTGATGCTGACAAACCGCATATTAGGTCGGGTAACGGCTTCACAGATGGCCTCGGCAGCAGCCATATCATTCTTGTTTGTTTTCACATATGGCTTTACAAATCGCGGGCATTAGTCTGACATTATGCCCCTAAGTAGACAGCATTCTCACTAATGACGCGCTCCGGCGCAGACCTCCATCCCAATCCGACAGGAAGACATATTCGCGAAGAATACGGGCATCAGGGAACGTTTAATCCGTTTTCTGAGCTTAGATTTTTCTGTTCCTAGCCAGACCGTGGATTTGGAATTCATTTTTTGTCAGGTCAATGCTAATTGCGTATTTTCATGAAAGGAGATCACTCAATAACTTCCATCGAGATCGGGTAATAACATTTGAACAGATCGCTGAATAACATCGATGGAGATCACTTTTGACTCATTTTGTTATTCAGTGATCTCCATCAATGTTATTGGAACTTCACAGGTGTGTTGATCTGTATCTTTTGCCATTCCGGTAAAGGATACCTATGCCAACAGTTCCAATTTCTATGAGAAAACTTAAAGAAATTCTTAGGCTTAAATACGGTGTTGGACTCAGCCATCGACAAATTGGTCGTAGTCTTGCAATCTCCCCTTCCGTTGTATCCAGATATGCTAATCGGGCGGCTCAACTTGGCATAAAGCAGTGGCCCTTACCTACAGGATGGGATGATACAAAACTAAAACATGCGTTCCTTCAGACCCAGGTTAAGATGAAGAAGCACTCTCTGCCTGACTGGGCTACAGTACACCGGGAACTGCGTAATAAATGCGTGACGCTGCAGCTACTCTGGGAAGAATACTGTGAGCGTAATCCAGGCGGTTTTTACAGCTATAACCATTACTGCCGGATGTACCGTGAATGGCTCAAAACCACTTCACCATCAATGCGTCAGGTACATAAAGCTGGCGAAAAACTTTTCGTTGATTACTGTGGACCTACCGTTGGCGTTACCGACCCTGAGACCGGAGAAATAAGAACTGCTCAGGTCATCGTAGCTGTTCTCGGGGCATCAAGTTACACATGGGCAGAGGCCACCTGGTCTCAGCAGCTTGAAGACTGGGTGATGAGTCATGTTCGCTGCTTCCAGTGGTTGGGTGGCGTTCCTGAACTTGTTGTTCCGGACAATCTGAAAAGCGCCACATCCAGGGCATGTAAGTATGATCCTGACGTTAACCCTACCTACCAGCAGATGCTTGAGCATTATAATGTCGCAGTTTTGCCTGCGCGGCCACGTAAACCGAAAGATAAAGCCAAAGCTGAAGTTGGCGTTCAGGTTGTTGAACGCTGGATCATGGCCCGAATCAGGCATGAGATCTTCTACAGCCTTGCATCGCTTAATCAGCGCATTCGGGAGTTGCTGGAAAGACTGAATAACAAAATAATGCAGAAGTTGGGTTATTCACGTGCAGAACTCTTCATCCAGCTTGATAAACCCGCACTGAAGCCTCTTCCTGAAGCCAGTTACAGTTACACCCTGGTGAAGAAAGTCAGAGTTCATGCCGATTACCACGTGGAAATCGACAAACATTACTACTCGGTTCCATGTTCGCTGTTAGGCCAGCAACTGGAAGCATGGATCTCCGGAGAACTGGTAAGACTCTTCAATCAGGGGCAGGAGGTTGCTGTGCACCCGCGCAAGCGTACTTATGGCTACAGTACCCGCAACGAGCACATGCCTGAAGCTCATCGACAGCATGCCACCTGGACGCCAGAGCGTCTTCTGGAATGGGCGGGGCACATAGGCAGTGAAACTCATAGTTATGTGCTTCATATACTGAACTCTCGTCCACATCCGGAACAAAGCTATTGCTTCTGCCTTGGACTCCTGAACCTTCATAAAAAATACAGTAAAGCCAGACTTAATGCAGCATGTGCAAGAGCTCTGAAAACAAAGGTATGGCGTCTGTCAGGTATTAAATCGATCCTGGAAAAAGGTCTGGATAAACAACCTGTTCAGGATCCAAAACCAGATCTGTTATCCACGATGGAACACGAAAACGTACGCGGCAGTGAGTATTACCACTGATACGGGATCCAATGATGAATCATCTTTACGAACAACTGACCGCACTTAAACTCACCGGCTTCCGTGATGCGCTTAAAAAGCAACTTGCTCAGCCGGGCACATACCAGGAGCTGGGCTTCGAAGAACGCCTGTCATTACTGACAGCAGAAGAACTAACCTGCCGTGAAAACAGGAAGGCAGAGCGTCTGATCAAACATGCACGGTTCAGACTTAATGCTGAGTTATCAAAGCTGGATTATCGTAACAATAGAGGGCTGGACAGGGCCCTCATCCGTTCACTCAGTCAGGGAAACTGGTTAACCCTGAAACAAAATATTTTACTGACCGGGGCCACCGGCAGCGGTAAAACGTTCCTGGCATGTGCACTTGGTCATAATGCCTGCTGACAGGGATACAAGGTCTACTATTATCGACTTAAAGCGCTGATGGAACAGTGCTATCAGGGGCATGCTGATGGAAGATACAGCAAACTTTTGACCAGGCTGAATAATAGCGAGCTGCTGCTTCTGGATGACTGGGGGCTGGAACCTCTCTCATCAGAACAGCGTAGCGACCTGCTGGAAATAGTGGATCTGATGTACCAACGAGGCTCAATCATCGTAGTGAGCCAGTTGCCGGTGGAAAACTGGTACAAAATGATCGGAGACTCCACACATGCGGATGCCATCCTAGATCGACTGGTTCATGGCAGTATCAAGATCGAACTTAAAGGAGAATCAATGCGGAAAATACAATCTCCGTTGACCGAAGGAGATCAGTGAAGGTAATTTAAAAACGGTTCTGTGAAAGTGACACGAACCGATCTCCATCGATGTTACTCACCGATCTCCTTCACGGTAATACGCACTAATCGTTAAAACGGCCATAACGCACCTCCACTGGAAGGTTTATCAGTAATATCCTACCGTTGCTTCATGGTAGGGGCGTCCATTCCATTATTATCGGTTTTCCTTTCTGTTTATAAATGAAAACGCCAGCTGTATTCAGGCTGGCGTCAGGGAAAATGAAGCCTGTTGAGTGAGATTCACCGGTTCTGGTGCAGAAGCTGCAGATGGCGCAGGGTAAGGACATCTTCTCTTGCCTGCTTAATACAGGACAACAGTGCTGTTTCTGTGGTTAATGGCACTATACCCTGTATCACTGCATTGTCTTACAGCAACTGGTGAGGGCTGGCATAAGTTGCCGGTGTTTCGGTAGAGTCACGTTCATCCACCACGCGGAGTGAATCACCGTTTTCAGCGACCTTGTTAATCAGTTCAGTGATATTAACACCATCAATATCAACGACAATTCGCCCCATATTCAGTGCCTGTACGTTAACGCTGTCGGCTTCCAGTGTCAGGGCCAGTTTCATCATTTCGCCTCCGGATACTTACCCAGGGTGATATTGTTCACCGTTCTGTAGTTGTGGCGGGTCATCAGGCCTGTTGCCCGGCGAGCCCGGAGAATATCAATGCTGTTGATTAACTGCGACGAGGCTCCTGCGCTGAATCCCGGCTGGTCAGTTCGTACCAGTGCGTATTTTTCCACGAGAAAGTTCACTGCATCACACAGTGAAATGCCTGCCTCAATATGCTGCTCAATCACGCGTTCATCCACGAACGGTGTGTCATTCAGCGTAAGGCTGTAATGCTGGTCCAGTAACCGGGTGAGCAGTGTCTGCCAGATGGTGACGGGAGACGGGCAGCACGATACCTCCCGTACATGCGTGTCGGGTAATGTTTTCATACTGAAGATTTTCCTGATATGCAGAGATAAAAAATGGGACAGTGGCGTGGTGAAAACACCAGGCCGGAGCAGAAGGTTATTCCGGTGGTTTACTTTTTCGTTTCAGGTGTCGGATAAACAGCCAGATAAACGTAACCACAGGAGCCGAGGGTGTCGGCTTCACAGGTCAGCCCCTTCGCATACAGTGTCACGGTATGCTGATGGCGGGGATTCAGTTCACCACTGGTGAGCATTAATTTCAGTTGTTTCATCAGCAGCGGAAAGGCCTGGTCCAGAGGGTACGCATCCGCATCTCTGAACCGGCCTCTGATACCGGCACGGTCGGCAAGGTAATGCAACCGGTTACCCTCCTGCACCAGACGGGCGCCGAAACAGGGCGTCACTGTGCAGGGTAGTCCCCACCAGGGATGGTCGTCATTGTCATCGGGATGCGTTGTCCCGGAAAGTGTGTCTGACACGATAAAATCCTCACAGAAAATCGGTGAATGATAGTTTAACGATGACGGGTCAGCCGGCGCGCAGACCGGCTTCGGTAAAGGTGTATTCGTTGATGAGCAGGACCTCATCCACAGCGGCGTCTGAGCTCAGCCAGTCGTACTCGTTTTCCGGGTGACGGAACATCAGTTCAGGGTGACGCTCATCAGCCGGACATACGGACCAAAACTGTCCTTACGGCGTTCTGCAAACACGGCCAGCACACCGGGAATATCCTGCACTTCACGACCGGTATACGCTTCAGCACTGCCGTGCCAGCGGTATTTGCCGGTACAGAACGGAAAAAGACGGGATGTCGGATGTTGTTGGTGAATACGCATGGCTTCACCACGGGTGATGATTTTCATAGTGTGATACCTCTGAAGACAGAAGATAAAAGTGAAAACAGGTGTGATGTGGTTGTGACGGTGACGGGTTAAAGCAGACCGTGTTCCGCAAAGGAGAAAACCTGGCTGCCACCGACTATCAGATGGTCCGGCACCCGGATATCAACCAGGGCCAGCGCCTGTACCAGACGTTCCGTGATAAGGCGGTCTGCCTTACTGGGGGTGACTTCACCGGACGGGTGATTGTGTGCCAGCACCACGGCTGCGGCATTGTGATACAGGGCACGTTTAATCACTTCCCGGGGATGGACTTCCGTGCGGTTGATGGTGCCGGTGAAGAGGGTTTCACCGGCAATCAGCTGATTCTGGTTATTCAGATACAGCACCCGGAATTCTTCACGCTCCAGTCCCGCCATGTTCAGAATCAGCCATTCCCGTGCCGCACGGGTGGAGGTGAAGGCCACACCGGGTTCATGAAGATGGCGGTCCAGGGTTTTCAGAGCCCGCAGAATGAGACTGCGCTCGCCGGGCGTCATTTCTCCGGGCAGAAAGGAAAGCTGTTGCATTGTACTTCTCTCCATTCAGTCGATGATGCGCATAATGGCGCTGCATTCCGGATGCTGCAGGGCGTAATCCCGCAGCCGGTAATAATGGACCGTCATGGCATAACACTCCGTACGACAGGCATGATGACTGTACGTCATCAGACAGGCAGCAATGCCGGCAGCTTCCGGACTCATTTCAGCGCGGTTACCGTTCATGGCATTGAACAGTACCCATGTTTCGTCATCATCGTCATCCGGTTCGGGTGCCATAAATGCCCCGCCGTTGTTCAGGGTGTACAGATTCCAGATACCACCGCAGTAGTCTTCGCACAGACGGTCCATCCAGCCGAAGACACGGGGCTCCAGGGTCACCCACTGTGGAATGAGGCCAAAGTGCTGCGGCCAGAAGCTGATGCGCTGTTCATCAGGGACGAGGGTGGCAACCAGTTGTTGCAGGTCAGTCTCCGGTGCACAGGCCGAAGAGGTGGTGTTCTGAGACAATGTTTTCATGTATGAAATCCTTGTAATGTGAATAAATGAGAGGGAGTAAAGGTCGGGAACTGGCAACATCACGTTCATCACTGACCGTGATGACCCGGTAATATCAGGGATGAATGATATTCGGCTGAAATTCCGGACAGCCGTACGCGTAACCGTTCCGGTCACAGACGGATGGCCAGATGCCATTGCCTGTATACTCAGTCTGCACAGACTGATTTCTCCGGGACGGTAAAGCAGACGGGTACACCAGGCGCACAGGTCATCATCAGAAATGGAACGACACCCCGGCAGCGCCTCCGGGGCGTCGGGTGATTCTGGTGCCTGAATCACGCCTTCAGGGACATGCTGCATCAGCGCAGGCTCTCCAGCAGCGTTTCTGCCATTACCCACAATGCGCGGTTGAGCTTAATATCGGTGTCGATGTTGTGAATGGCACGGGTGTGGATACGTTTTCCTTTTGCACTGCGGCCGGAAATCCCGCCTTTCAGCATATTCTCCTGGATGGTCTGATATGCGCTCCACAGGTCTTTACCGTAATCCTCCCTGCGTCGTGGTGTCAGAATGTCAGCGGTGGTGACTGGCTGATGTTCGTCACCATAACGGTAAGTCAGTGCCGCCTGTGCCAGCGCCTGGCGTGCCGGTGGCGGCAGGACCAGCGACTGCATGGCATCACGCTTTTCCTCAATCCGGTCAAAAACCCCCACCACTTCGTAAGCCCCTTCGATAACTTTCTCCACCACATTTCCCCGGTGTGGAACACGCACTTCCCCCAGAGACTGACCGCAGACGCAGCCATTCTGGCAGACGAATCTGAAGTAACCCGGCAGCATCTGGTAGCTGGAGGTACCGTCATGAGAGTTGAGCAGAATAATTTCAGGGACATGTTCTCCGTTTATCTCTCCGGCCCGCCGCAGACGCAGCATGTGTTTTGTGTATCCCCGGCGGCCCGGGTCGCGCACGCGGGTCTGGCAGGCGAAGAATGGCTGAAAACCTTCCTGCTGCAGGCTTTCCAGTACGGTGATGGTGGGAATGTACGCATATCGTTTACTGCGGGAAGTATGCCGGTCTTCACCGAAAATACTGGGAACATAGTGCATCAGTTCTTCGTGTGTCAGCGGACGGTCACGGCGTATCTGGTTCGCATAACCAAAACGACTGGCTAGTCGCATAATTTGCTCCTTATCGGTGGTTACGATTTACTGGTGTAATAAATGAAAAAGCTGCGTCTCCCGGAGAAGACGCGGCCTGACAGATGAAATGAATGACGTTTATTGTCTGAGAAGCCCTTAACTGGCGAGCTGAGTATTAAGCTGTGTTCCGGCATCACCAGCGCAACTGACCTTCAGCATTACGGATAACCAGCCGGGAATATGTTCCCTGGTCATCTTCAGTAAACACATTGCGGTAAGCTGTTTTGACGGCAACAGCCTGTTCGCGTGAGAAAGGGCCTTCGGGCAATAAACGTGATGTACAACCCGGCATATCTGTTGCTCCCTGAAAGTAAAAAGCCCCGGTCATGATGACCGGGGCCTGAAGGAGAGTGACCTGATTATCAGAAAGTCACATTCAGCGTGGCCTGACCGTTATAACCTTCAGCGCTGCTGCCGCTGACGCTGTGGGCATAACCGGCCTGAACGCCCAGGGTGATATTTTCCCGGACACGGGCTTCCAGTCCGGCCTGCAGGTCCAGTGACGTGCCATTCCGGGACGGTGAGAACGTCATGTTACTGCCGGCGGCGGCTGTCCCCATGCTCATGTCACCCCGGGAACTGAAGGTGCGGATAACAGAAGGCTGTACCCACCAGTTCACCGGCAGTTCACGCACACGGTGTTTTGCACTGTCGCGCAGGGTGTCACGGGATGAGGTGCCTTCACCAAAGCTCATATCGTTGTGGCTGCCCAGACGGAAACCGGCACGCACATGTTGTGCACTGCCATGCCCGAACTTCACATAACCGGCGTTATCCTGGCCGTCATCCAGGGAAAGTCCCTGCCAGGTATACTGCAGTTGTGGCTCCAGCATCAGGTTGTCAGTGATACTGAAGGGCAGACCGGTTTCCAGTGAGCCCAGCCAGCCCCAGCCGCGGGCGCGGAAGTCGTTATTGTCCGATGACGCTTTCATGCTGTGGCGGGTTCCCTGTGCCACAATGTCAGCCCACAGGCCGGAGGACGTGTGTGTCAGATTCAGGTATCCGCCCAGGCTGCCGGCATCATCCCGGACCGTGCCGGCGCGGGAACCGTCATCATCCTTAACATCAACGGAAGAATGGCCTGCGGCACCATGCACCCCTGTCGTCAGAGACATACCGGCAACCTCTGTTCTGAGCAGGTCACCCTCCAGACGGACGAAGCCATAGCTGCCGCTGCTTTCCGGCGTGGCTCCACGGGCAATACCGCCGTTGTTATCGTGACCGAGATGACCGCCCTGAATGCTGAGACGGACGCTGTTATTTTCACCGTTTACACCGGTCTGATGGCTGCGGGAGCCTGCCAGAATCCGGTCATAGTCCATTGCCTGTGTCAGCATGGATGTATACAGGGGGACTTCAGCACGATAAGCATTTTCACTGCGCAGGTACCAGTCTTCATCGCTGTCACGGTTCAGGGTGTAGTTAAAGGCGCCGGCCTGAAGCGGGCGACTCAGGGCAAACGCACCTTCTTCTGTGGTGGCGCCATTCTGTGCATCCACAACCCGGATACCCTGTCCGGAGGTTGCCACCCCGAGGTTACTGTTTCCGACATTTGTAAACGCAAGCCAGGTTTTGCCGGTTGCCTGACCACCATTAATCACCAGCTGGTCAGAGGTATTGCTGCCATCAAGGCGAACACGCATATTGATGGTGCCACCCTGACCGGTGAGGTTACTGGTGGTCAGTTTATGGAACGTTACCGGGGAGTCGCCTTTTGCAACAGCACGGCTCAGCGCGGCATCCGGTGTCGTCTGATTATCAAAGCGAATCTCCCCTGCGTTAACAATATCGCCGGTACTGACCACATCGCCATTCAGTACCATGCTGGCACCTTTACTGAGCTGTGTTCTGCCACTCAGACTTCCCCCGGCAGCCAGCGTCAGTGTTCCACGATGTCCGACAGTGGTGTTGCTGGCCAGTCCTCCGGCATTAACCGTAAAGCTGCCGCCATTTTCCAGCAGCAGTCCGCTGGCCTGACCGGATGTGCCATCAATACTGAACTTACCGCTGGCATTGGTCCCCTCAACAGTGGCACCACTGTCTGCAATCAGGGCACTACCGGATGTCATGGTGACATCTGTTGCCTTACCACCGGCAGACACTGCCAGGGTTCCGCCGTCATCCACCCGTGTTTTCCAGGCTGAATGGCCCTCCAGTACATCCAGGCGACCACCGGACTCCAGAACAACACCGTCAGCATTACCGTTTTCCACAGTGAAATTGCCCAGACGGTTGCTGCCGGTGACGGTTGCCGCCGTACTGGTGACCAGTGCGCCTCCCTGCTTCAGGGTGACATTCGTGGCTGTACCACCGGCGTTCACCTGCAGTTTGCCTTTCTGGTTAACGGTGGTGAAATCCGCCAGACCACCTTCCTTGACAATCTGCCAGCCGTCACTGTTTACAACCGTGTCAGAGGCTGTGCCTCCGTTGTGCACATACTGGTAACCGCCGTTCAGTGTGGTATCCAGCGCATGCCCGTGTACCGTCTGGTCGCCGCCGGCATAAACCACAGTGGTATTTGCTGTTCCTTCAGCAGCCACAATCTGACGACCATTTTCATTGATAGTGGTACGTACGGCATTTCCGCGAACAAACTGCCCGGTATCACCATTTTCTGCATCCGGTCCCCCTTCCGCGCCGGTATTCACAACCGTGTCGGTTGCCATTGCGCCGGATTTGACGGCCTGCCAGCCCTTCTCATTAATGACGGTACCCGTTGCAATCCCGCCTTCATGTACCCACTGCTCACCGCCGTTCAGAGTGGTGTTCACTGCCTGCCCCTGAAGGCTCTGTCCGCCTCCGGCACTGATAACCGTGTCTGAAACGCTTCCTCCGGCATTCACTCTCTGAAGACCACCACCGGTGACAGTAGTGTTGTTGGCGATACCGCCATTTTGTATCCATTGTCCGCCGGTATTGGCCTCGTTATCCGGCCCATACTCCAGACCGGTACTGATGGTCATTCCGTTGGCCGTACCGAAGACAATCTGGTTGTCATGATTTGTCAGTGTTCCGCCGCTCACGGTTTCTCCCGCCTGTACGACCGTGTCAGCAGCCAGTACCGGGACTGACGTGACAGCAGCAAGAGACAGCGCAACCGCCACACCGGTGCGTTTTCCCCGTGAGCGCGCCAGTTCGGAAGCCACCACCAGGGTGCCCGTAATGTGATTCCATACCAGCCTGTAGCTGGTGTTCAGATGTCGTTTCATCAGCTTTTCCTTACAGAGGGTGAATAAAAAAGCCGGTACCCACAAATGTGGATACCGGCAGGTACAAAACAGCATGGTCAGATAAAGTGGTTTTTCCCGGACATAAATGCTTCCCCTCTCTCATCCGCCAGAGAAGTATCAGTCCGTTGTGTGCAATTCCGTTCTGCATGATGAAGAGATTCAACTGCCTTTTCGCAGGCCATTAACCACTATAAACGATCGATAGTAACGATCGATACCTGTTTTATCGATCGTTTTATTCTATTGATAGCAGGGCGGTCACGCAAGAGAAACAGGAGGAGCATGAGGTGTTTGTGTCATGTTTCAGTTGGTTAACGCAATGTAATCAGGCATTTCCCCTGGCAGACTGTTCAGAAGAAAATCCAGTTCCATACAGCGCGGGCAACAGAGACCACCGAGTCACGGACGGCACGCAGAACCGTGCGTGCAACAGAGGCAATACAGACGCTCTCCGCCGTGTCAAATATCCGGTCCACCGCACCGGTAAACTGTTCACGGGCCTGAGACCGGACAGATTCCGTGCGCAGCTCGTCCTGCAGGCGGGTCATCAGGGGACTGGCGGCATGGTCGGGAAGCGCTGTCATGAGCGCACTGACCAGCGTATCCAGTTCCCAGCCGGTGCAGGCCGATACGGCCACAACCGGATGTACGGGCCGGAACAGCCGGAATACCGCATCTGTTTTCTCACGAATGTTCTGTGCCTGTGCGGGAGAAGGCTGAATGCCGGCCATATCCCATTCATGGCAGGGCTCCGTTTTGTCGGCCTGCGTCACCACAAACAGCACCTGCTGATGTCCCCGGTGCAGGATGTGTCGCCAGAAATACTCATCCACAGACAGGGCACGGTCATCGGCTTTAATCAGCCACAGTACCAGGTCAAGTTCAGGCAGAATGTCACGGTACAGGGCTTCATACTCTGCATCCCTGTCCCGGCTCTCGCCCACCCCGGGCAGGTCAGTGATAATCATGCTGTGACCGTGGCCACTCAGACGGAAGCGCCGCACTTCCCGGGTGCCGGCGTGAACATCACTGACCGGGGTGACCTCCCCCTGAAACAGTGCATTACAGAGTGAGGATTTACCGGCCCCGCTTTTACCCATAATGCCAATCACGGGTTCGTGACTGGTGAGTTTGCGCAGATGTTCCTGGATGTGACGGGAAAGTGAGTAAGGCAGGGAGGAGAGCGGTTTTTCAATTGCCTCAATGGCATCAGACGGATTCATACATGTATTCCCGGTGAAAAAAGACAAAACCCCCGCACACCGGAAAGGTGGCGGGGGACTCACAGAGATAATATATGTCTGAAATTATCTGGAATGTCGGTACCTTTTATACTCTTCAACAATCAGGTCATGCAGCATTTCGCCGGTACTGAGTCTTCTGACCCTCGATAATTCTTTGAGCTGCGCCCTGGTTTCTGCGTCAAGAAAAAACTGTACATTGACTTTATCTTCCTGCATTTTTTTGTACTTGCGCTGCGCCTTGGCCTTATTGAAACTGTTTCTGAAATTTTTTATATCGTCAGGTGAGGTGAGTGGACAGGTAACCCATATGTCAAATGAAAGGTGAATTGCGTGGTAAATATCAGCAGAACCAGGAAAACTGGCCAGTTTTTCCAGTGCAATATTTTTTCCCTTCAAATAATTCCATGTCCATATGCATTCATGTTCGTTCTCCGGGAGGAGGTAACTGAAAGGACTCTTTGATTTAAATGCCCGCATCCATCTGTCTTTGGTCTGGATTATCCACTCATCCCGCAAATTCTTATCAGAAAGAATATCGAGAACTCTGAGTATTTGTCTGAACTGTGTCGATGAGTCCGACGGGAAGGCATTCCCTTCCAGATACTCTTCTTTAAGATACAGTTTATTCTTTTGAAGCAAGTCTGCGCTTATTTTTGCCCTGTTATTCTGGATAAACTGCATCAACAGATACCAGGAAAATAAGCATGCGCGTTCACTGCCCGCGATCCAGGATATTTTTTCCAGGGGGACCAGGAAGGCCAGGGCCTTCAGACGCATACCAGAAATTATTTGTTCAAGTTCAAAATCTGAAAGTGTGATGTTCAGATTTTCTCTGTTTTTTTTTATGTAAGCGATAAAACGTTCCGGGGGATCATAAACATTAAGGGGCAGTACGGAGATATTACGCTCTCCAAGATAATAAGAGTAATACGCATTTGTTCTTTCATTCATAACCTTATCCGACAAAATTTTCTGAACCATCCCCTTTCTCCGGCTGCTTAAAAATTAAACATAATAAGGTGATAATAACATGATAAAAAGAAGTTTATAATGGTATATTAAGGTGGTCAATAAAAAGGCAATCTGCGCGCTGTACAGTCATTCTGACAGGAAATGCAGGAGGAAGGGAAGGTAACCAGCTTCGTTATGCTGACAGGAATACCTGTTATCATGGAAGTGCACTCATGTGGCCGACGTAGCTTAAGAGGATGGAAGAGTGGAGACTGCAGACAGGGGGTATTGAAAGGTAAACATGTTTCGCCCGCCAGCTGCACCGGGGGCCAGCATCACTTTTTTTACGTTGTAACCCGGTATGCATTCCGGCTTTGATGATTACAGTCAGAGGGCAGCAGACTGACGTTATTTAACCGGACAGAAAAATTATGGACACTGAAATATCGTCTGTTAATACCTCGTTTGTCGGTGTGGTATTCCCTGTATTACCGGCGTCACCGATAAAGAGAGTTATAAACGCCAGAAAGGTACCTCCTTTATGCCGGGGAACACTTACGGAAAATGAAGTCTGAAAAGGAGCACAATGAAAAGAGGCGTGTCCCGTAAATATAACGAATCATCGCAGGATATGCATTATCCAAGGTGATACCAGAGGGCATTAAACTGTCGCCACGGATAAGAATATACAACATTTCTGATAACAAAACATCATAACGTGTTTCAGATATGTTCCGGCATCAGTCTGACGGATATTATTTCCCGGTAAAACAAACCGGCTACTGTAACGGTTAACTGTATCTGCATAAATTATTTATGATGAAAGAACAGTATTACGGATTCAAATATCATCCTGTTTGCATTCAGGCGGACATTCCCGGATGCCGGAAAGAATATCCTGCAGGCTGAGTGAGTCTCTTCCACAGTGCCGGGATCGCTGTCGCCACGTACATATTGTCACCAGGATGGGTATGTACCGCAGCATGCCATTTCTGGTGAATAACCGCACCTGCACATTCAGTCTGCTGAGAACCTGGCGTGTATCGGGCTGTAAAGAACATCCCTGTCCGTGGCTCCTCTGGTGGTGTTGCCTGCTCAGCAATGACAGGATGCCCTTAAGACGCCCGTCATGGCTCAGTATGATGACGACGAACACGCTCTGCAGGTGAGCATGCAGGGCCGGGAGCATCATCATTTCCGTATTTTGTCACACCTTCCGGAAGCAACCGGCATCAGTTGCGGCTATCGTCAACCGTTGTGCGGTATGCCAGGAGCACGTACTGATCCATCAGATCCGTCAGTGCTGCGCTCTGCCTCTGACGGTTGATGATCCATTCCTCCAGCTCTTTTTCTGATTTCCGTTTCAGGTTCTCTTTCCAGTCTTCAAGGCTGTTTCCGGTCATTAAATCAAGCCAGCAAAGCCAGACCAGTTTGAGGCGCAACTCCGTGCCACCAAACTGACGGAAGAGGCTGATCAGTTTATTTGCCAGAGAACGCTGCCTCAGACGTTCACATTCAGACAGGAGAATGCCTTCCAGCATCGGATGATGAACCAGCAGATGTTCACTGGTGCATAAATTCACAATCAGATCATCATCCAGGGGCGGCGTGGCCCGTTTGTCAGGGCCATAAATCAGCCGGTGCAGGCTCTGGGGTACGATGGCAATCTCCGGTTTTTCACCATTGAATGACACCCAACCGGGCGTCAGATTATGGAAGTAGTAGATATTCGGATGACACACGCCCCAGGATACGGCGTGCCGGGTGAAGCCGGTCAGCCATTTCTGGTAGCTTTCGTGGAGCCATTCGTAGCGGGTCTGATACTGTTGTTTCATTTTCATATTCCTCACGGGGATATAACAGGCAGCAGAATGCCGCCGGCAGGCCGGGGATTACGTCTGCTGCGGGTGAACGGATAACGGTCAGAAATTACGGGCGGGGCTGTGCAATACGCGCCTGCAGCCAGGCTTCCACTTCACTTTTCAGCCAGCGGGAGCTGCGGCCCAGCTTGATGGGAGCCGGAAAGGCCCCATCCCTGATGAGCCTGTAAAACCACTTATCTGTCAGGCCGGTCAGTTGAGTGATAAATGCCATGTCGACCATCTGGTCATCCATCAGTGAAACTGGGGTAGCCATGAGAATGTTCCTCCGGATGTTGTTAAACCAGCCGGTGTGGTCATGAAAACAGCGCGCCACCTTCACCGGCATAACAACCGGGGAGAAACGTAAAAAATAATCGGGAATGTGACCGCCAGGAGATAAACGGGGAGGTTGCGGTGGCTGAGCCGTACCGGTATACCGGGTGGTTGTTGCGAAAAGATGCTTCCGCACGCACGCGCGATAAAGAGGGGATAGTTTTCGTGAGGACAGGGAGAGAAGCAGGCGTTCTGATAATTGCAGAGTTGTTTTCGGAGGTGGTTACAGTGAGTCAGCCCGTTCCTGGCGAGGAGGAGACTGATATCACCGATGGGATAAGGCTGTCTGATTGGTATTATAAATATAAGAAGTCATCAGAGAGTAACGTAAAGGATTTGCCAGAGTAAGCTAAGAGAGTAAATCTCTCCGGTAACAGAGCGCTGTGAATCGTTCATGTATCAGAGTGCAGATACATGAACGCTGATGCGTAAAATCAGCAGTGACACGCCAGCTCCCCCTGTGCCCATTCCTGTATAAGACATGAACTGAGCGTATTAATGCTCCTGCCCTGAGACTGAGCCGGTGAGTGAGGGGCTGAGAAATCCCTCTTGACACTGCTCTAAACCAGAAATACTTCCCCGGTTGTTGCGGTGCGTCCGGATCCCCGATAACGGAACACTAAGGCTGTATTGCGGGACACCTGGTAAGTGGCAGCCCGTAATACGTCAGGAGACGCGGGAAAAGTGAATTCCCACACGCGTTATAAACTTACCCTTGCGGAGCTGGAAGCCTTTAACTCTGCCGTTGACAACCGGCTGGCAGAACTGACAATGAACAAACTTTACGATCGCGCGCCGGCTTCCGTCTGGAAATATGTCACCTGAATATTGAAGCAGCGCTACGATGACTCCGGTGTTATCTGCACCGGAGGACCGGGAACATTAAGCGGTATAGCGACAACAAAGAATTCGAAATCAAAAGGGAATGGTGCCGGAGGCGTGGGCGGTAATAGGCTGATTTTCAGGTATTACCGGCCTGTATCTGCTGAAGGGGGCTCGTATTTGTCGGGGCTGCGTATTCCGCTCGATTCGATCACGGATTGGCGGAATACCTAACTGTGATTGATTCAGGTACCATTTTGCAGGGATCCGGTGCGTTACTGTCTGGCACAACAAACGCAGCGGGTCGCTCTGCTCCGCCGATTCCTGATAATCCCTCCCCAGTAACCTACTGCAACAGTACAAATACACTGACGCCTGAAACGGTAACCAGAATCAGCACCAGCAGTAACTCAGTAAACAGAGCAGACGATCGGTCTTCCGGTAATAACCGGAAGGAACGACAGCGCCACAATACAGGCAACACACTGTATTATGAGTAATCGAATTACCGCAATCCCCGCATTTCTTTTTGCGTATCACGATAGCTCCCTCGCCACGCCTTATCCGTAACCGGTTTTTTACATTAAAAAAAACAACGCCGGGAATTCAATCGTCAGTCCGGAGACGACCGTTCGGGTTATCACAGAGAGCCTGAGCAGGGGGGCTGCGCATTTTTTACGATGTGGCTATTCCGTATGAACCATACGGAGATATAACCATGACCTACAAATACAACCCCTTCTGGCAGCAACGTATTCGTGAGACGGT
>OLQJ01000615.1_pt1 | contig 18331 bp, 12 predicted proteins | sample 1673231 | NCBI WGS metagenome assembly OLQJ01 (sample SAMEA3136769, study PRJEB25190) | human gut metagenome | biome: human gut; feature: human-associated habitat; material: faeces | place: Austria | collected 2013
GCAGCTGTTCAACGAGCCGCAGGTGATGTCGATTTCCGATCCGAGCATTTCCAAGTCGTACACGCCAATGATGATGGCCCTCAATACCTCGCAGGGCACGCTGACCCCGGGTGGTGACGGACCTGCATCCGCTGTGGCCATCGTTATGGCACTGATCGCTGGCGTACTCGCCGTGGTCTACACGCTCGTTGAAAGGAAGGTGAACGCAGAATGAGCACCGTAGAAGCTACTGATAAGGAATCCCGCGCGGTCGCACGCGCTCGTAAGAAGGCTGACAGGATTCGCGACAAGCATGCCAACGACCTGCCTCGTTCCATGCAGCCTTCCGCGCTGGTCAAGACCATCACCATCGTTGTTCTGGTCTTCGCGCTGATCTACTTTCTGTTCCCGATTTACTGGGCCATCATCGCCTCGACCAAGACGCCGAGCCAGATGACCGGCAGCAACGGTCTGTGGTTCGCCGTGGGTCTGAGCGATTTGCCTGCCGCCATCGCCAAGAACTATGGCACGCTGATTGGTTGGACCCGTGGCCAGTTCTGGCGCTGGGTGCTGAACTCCCTGATCTACTCGGGTGTTTCCGCTCTGGTGGGTACGCTCGTGGCTGTGATGGCGGGATACGCTACCGCAAAGTTCAACTTCAAGGGTAAGAACCTTGCCATTGGCGTGATTATGGGCTGCATGCTGATGCCGGCCGCTCTGCTGACCATTCCGCAGTACTCCATCTTCCATGCCATGCACCTGACCAACACGATGCTCTCCATCATCATCCCGTGCTGCGTCTCTCCGTTCGGCTTCTTCCTGGGCCGCGTATACGCGCAGACCTCAGTGCCGAACGAGCTGCTTGAGGCGGCGCGTATCGATGGTGCAAGCGAAGCTCGCATCTTCTTCACCATTGTGTTGAGGATTCTGGCTCCGGCAATGGTCACGATCTTCCTGTTCCTGTTCGTGGCCACTTGGAACAACTTCCTGCTGCCGTTGATGATGGTCTCTTCCGACACCTTGAAGCCGGTGACCTTGGGTCTGTACGGCATGGTCTCTCTGGCTACCTTCACTGATCGTGGCGCTCTGATGATGGGTGCTCTGCTCGGTGTGCTGCCTGTGATCGTGCTCTTCCTCGGTCTCCAGCGCTACTGGCAGGCCGGCCTCGCCGCTGGTGCGGTCAAGGGCTGACGCGTTAAGCGGACAGCCCGGTGGGCTGTCTGTAGCGTCGGCCCGAGCGAGGCGGTAGCCGAGCGAAGGCAGCATTGAGTCTCGCCGTAGGCGAGTCCTTAATTGCAGGGGCCGAAGGCGACGCGTTAAGCGGACAGCCTAAGACCAATAATTCCCGCCGTCCGGTGCCTCGTGCTACTCCTTCCGGCGCCGGACGGCTTCTCAACAATAAGTAGCACGCAACCATACCGATCCAGAGCCTTCCTGATTCTTGTCATGAGATTGTCGGTGAAACTGACCGGGAAGCTCCGGTGATGTTCAATTCGCTCTTCCGGCGTTGCCGTGGGGCTACTCTCAAGGATTTATACAGTCAGGATCCTGGACGCCCGACGGTTGTGTCGGATTCTTGTTTTATATGCATATATTGTTTACAATTTAATTATCCAAAAAAATAATCAATGTCCTCAAAGGAGAGACTATGACTAGCACCGGCCGCTTCACCTTGCCTAGCGAGGAGAATTTTGCGGAGAAGACCAAGGAGCTTGCCGAACTGTGGGGAGCAGACGCCATTCGTAACTCCGATGGCACGCATCTGGATGAGGCTGTGCTTGCCTTGGGCAAGAAGATTTACAATGCGTATTTCCCGACTCGCGCGCATAACGAGTGGATTACGCTGCATATGGATGAGACGCCACAGGTGTATCTGCTGACCGATCGCATTCTCGCCGAATCGGATACGGTTGATATTCCGCTGATGGAAAGCTTCTTCGCTGAGCAGCTGAAGCCGAATCGTGATGCCGACCCTCACAAGTATTGGGAGGTTGTAGACCGCACCACCGGCGAGGTCGTTGATTCGGCGAACTGGACGCTTGACGCGGACGAGGACACCGTGCATGTGAGCGGCGTTGCCGCATGGCATGAGTACACGGTGAGTTTCCTGGCCTACATCATCTGGGACCCGGTCGAGATGTACAACCATCTGACCAACGACTGGGGCGACAAGGAACACGAGATCCCGTTCGACATCTACCATCCGGCCACCCGCAAGTTCGTGTTCGACACGTTCGAGCAGTGGCTTAAGGACAGCCCGCAGACCGATGTGGTGCGATTCACCACGTTCTTCTACCAGTTCACGCTCCTGTTCGATGAAAAGCGCCGCGAAAAGGTCGTCGACTGGTTTGGTTGCGCCTGCACCGTAAGCCCGCGTGCGCTGGATGATTTCGAAGCCAAGTATGGCTACCGCCTGCGCCCGGAGGACTTCGTGGACGGCGGTGCCTACAACTCCGCATGGCGCGTGCCCAGAAAAGCCCAGCGCGACTGGATCGACTTCCTCTCCGGCTTCGTGCGCGAAAACGTCAAGCAGCTCGCCGACATGTCCCACGCCGCCGGCAAAGAGGCGATGATGTTCCTCGGCGACCAGTGGATCGGCACCGAACCGTACAAGGACGGATTCGACGAACTCGGCCTGGACGCCGTGGTCGGTTCCATCGGCGACGGCACCACCACCCGCATGATCGCCGATATTCCGGGCGTCAAGTACACCGAAGGCCGCTTCCTGCCGTACTTCTTCCCCGACACGTTCTACGAGGGCAACGATCCGAGCATCGAAGGCCTCGACAACTGGCGCAAGGCCCGCCGCGCGATCCTGCGCTCGCCGATCAGCCGCATGGGCTACGGCGGCTACCTCTCCCTGGCCGCCAAGTTCCCGAAGTTCGTGGACACGGTGACCCATATCGCCAACGAATTCCGCGACATCCACGACCGCACCGGTGGGGTGGCCGCCGAAGGTGAGCTCAACGTGGCGATTCTGAATTCCTGGGGCAAGATGCGCTCCTGGATGGCGTTCACCGTGGCACACGCCCTGCCCAACAAGCAGACCTACTCCTACTACGGCATTCTGGAATCCCTGTCCGGCATGCGCGTGAACGTGCGGTTCATCAGCTTCGACGACGTACTCGCGCATGGCATCGATAGCGATATCGACGTAATCATCAACGGCGGCCCGGTCGACACCGCATTCACCGGCGGCGATGTGTGGACCAACCCGAAGCTCGTGGAAACCGTGCGCGCCTGGGTGCGTGGCGGCGGCGCGTTCGTGGGCGTGGGCGAGCCGAGCTCGGCACCGCGCTTCCAAACGGGCCGGTTCTTCCAGCTGGCCGACGTGATTGGCGTGGACGAGGAGCGCTATCAGACCCTTTCGGTGGACAAGTATTTCCCGCCGGTGGTGCCGGACCACTTCATCACCGCCGATGTGCCGGTCGACCCGGCGGCCCGCGAGGCTTGGGAGCAGGCCGGCTACCGCATCCCGCTGAGCGGCTGCGGCGGCGGCCAGTCCATCAAGCCGTTGGGCGGCATCGATTTCGGCGAACCCGTGCTCAACACGTATCCGGTCAATGAAAACGTGACCCTGCTGCGCGCGGACGGCGGCCAGGTACAGCTCGCGACCAACGATTATGGCAAGGGCCGCGGCGTGTACATCTCCGGCCTGCCCTATTCGGCGGCCAACGCCCGACTGCTGGAACGCGTGCTGTTCTACGCTTCCCACAACGAAGACAAGTATGCGGCCTGGAGCTCGTCCAATCCGGAATGCGAAGTGGCACACTTCCCCGAGCAAGGGCTGTATTGCGTAATCAACAACACCGATCAGCCGCAGAAGACCACGGTGACTTTGGCCGACGGCACCACCGAGGACTTCGACCTGCCTGACAGCGGTATCGCCTGGCGTGAAGCCTGATCCCACGTTTTGGAGAACGGACCCATCATGACTGAAAGCAATGAAGTTTTATTCGGCATCGCCTCGCATTTTGCGCTGGAAGGTGCCGTGACCGGTATCGAACCTTACGGAGACGGCCACATCAACACCACCTATCTGGTGACCACGGACGGCCCCCGCTACATCCTCCAGCAGATGAACACCAGCATCTTCCCCGATACGGTGAATCTGATGCGCAATGTCGAACTGGTCACCTCCACTCTCAAGGCTCAGGGCAAAGAGACGCTGGACATTGTGCCCACCACCTCAGGCGCCACCTGGGCCGAGATCGATGGCGGCGCATGGCGCGTCTACAAGTTCATCGAACACACCGTGTCCTACAACCTCGTGCCGAACCCGGACGTGTTCCGCGAAGCCGGCAGCGCATTCGGCGACTTCCAGAACTTCCTGTCCGAATTCGACGCCAGCCAGCTGACCGAAACCATCGCCCACTTCCACGACACCCCGCATCGTTTCGAGGACTTCAAGGCCGCCCTCGCCGCGGACAAGCTCGGCCGCGCCGCCGCATGCCAGCCGGAAATCGACTTCTATCTGAGTCACGCCGACCAGTATGCCGTCGTGATGGATGGGCTCAGGGACGGTTCGATTCCGCTGCGCGTGACCCACAATGACACCAAGCTCAACAACATCCTCATGGACGCCACCACCGGCAAGGCGCGTGCGATCATCGATCTCGACACCATCATGCCCGGCTCCATGCTGTTCGACTTCGGCGATTCCATACGCTTTGGTGCGTCCACTGCTCTGGAAGACGAAAAGGACCTCAGCAAGGTGCATTTCAGCACCGAGCTGTTCCGCGCCTACACGGAAGGCTTCGTGGGCGAACTACGCGGCAGCATCACCGCGCGCGAGGCCGAACTGCTGCCGTTCAGCGGCAACCTGCTCACCATGGAATGCGGCATGCGCTTTCTCGCCGACTACTTGGAAGGCGATATCTACTTTGCCACCAAGTACCCCGAGCATAATCTGGTGCGCACCCGCACCCAGATCAAACTCGTGCAGGAGATGGAGCAGAAGGCCAGCGAAACCCGCGCCATCGTAGCCGACATCATGGAGGCTGCCAGGTGAGCCGTCAGCCGAACCATACCCGAACCAGCATGATGGAGGCAGAGCAATGAACGATCAGCTGACCGAGGTATACGCCAGCATCGACGCCCTGATCGATTATGCCTTGGCCCATCTTGACCTTGACCCACGCAACGCAGACTGGACCCGCAACCAAATCTTCGCCCTCTTCCGCCTAGATTCCTACCCCGGACCCAAAACCACAACGTCGGCGGCGTCAGTGTCAGACGTAGTCCAAGACATTGTTGGCAGCCGAAGCCAGGCCCCCTATGGCGAAAAGACCCCCGACCCCCTGCTCGCCGCCTGCCACGCCGCCGCCACAACCGCCGGCCTTTTCAAGCCGGAGGAAGGCCCGGCCTACGCCGACACCATCATGGGCATCCTCTCCGCCAACCCCGCTGATCTCGACGACCGATTCCTGCTCGTCGAGCACCGGGATGGCGGCATGGCCGCCATGCAATGGTTCTACGACTACTGTGTGGCCAACAATTATGTCAAGCGTGCCCAGCTCGACCGGAACCCGCGCTTCGACTCGCACGGGCTGACGGTGACCATCAACCTCGCCAAACCCGAATTCAAGAACATGAAGAAGGCGGCGGCCGGCAACGCCGTGGCCGGCGGCTACCCGAAGTGCACGATCTGCCATGAGAACGAGGGCTTCGCCGGACGTGACAAGCGCACGCTGCGCACCTTGCCGGTCACGCTCGGCGGCGAGTCATGGTTCTGGCAGTTCTCGCCCTACGGCTACTTCGACCAGCACGGCATCTGCGTGAACACCGACCACACGCCGATGCATGTGGACCGCGACACCTTCGGCCATCTGCTCGACTTCGTGGACCGTTTCCCCGGATACTTCCTCGGATGCAACGCCGCGCTGCCTCGCATCGGCGGCTCGGTGCTCGCCCATGACCATTACCAGGGCGGCGGCGAACTGCTGCCGATGCACAAGGCCGCCACTTGGGCCGCCTTCACACTTGCCGACTATCCGGACGCCGTGGTTGAAATCCTTGACTGGCCCGGCACCGCCGTGCGCGTGGTGTCGAAGAGTCGCCAGAGCATCATCGACGTATCCGACATCATCCGCGAGGCATGGGTCGGTTATGACGACGCGGCGAACGGCATCGCCAGCCATGACGCGGATGGCAACCGCCAATCCGCCCTCTCGCCCAGCGCGATCATCACCGAACGCGGCTATGAGATGAGTCTCATCTTCCGCAACAATGCGATCAGCGACGAGTACCCGGAAGGTATTTTCCATGCACACCCCGAATACTGGCCGGTCAAGCAGGAGCCGATCGGACTGATCGAGGCCCAAGGCTTGTTCATTCTGCCCGGACGGCTCGTCGACCAGCTCGGCATTGTCGAAGAGGCGCTCGCCGAAGGCCGCGATTTGCCCGATGAAGTCAGCGAATTCAGTCTCGAATGGGGCGAACTCGCTGAAACGTTGGCCGGAAACCACGACCGCGAGGCCATCCGCCAAGCCGTACACGACGAGCTCGGCAGCGTCTGCTACCGCATCCTCGGCAACACGGCCGTCTTCAAGCAGAAAGCCACCACGCAAACATTCCTCGAAAGCCTTGGTTTTGCCGCTAGGTGAAACAGGTCAAGTGAAGTAAGCTCAATACTGAAGGAAAAACCGAAGGCAAGTCCTTCCAAAGGAGGGAATATGACTACTGTTCTGGTTACGGGCGGTGCTGGATTCATCGCCACCCACACCGACATCGAACTGCTCAACAAGGGCTACGACGTTATTTCCGTAGATAACTACGGCAACTCGTCGCCCGTGGCGCTTGAGCGCGTCGAGCAAATCACCGGCAAGCCGGTCAAGCGTTATGACGGCGACGTGCGCGATGAGGCGCTCATGGAACGCGTCTTCGCTGAAAACAACATCGACTGGGTCATCCACTTCGCCGGTCTCAAGGCCGTGGGCGAGTCCGTGGCCAAGCCGATCGAATACTACGACAACAACCTGTACTCCACGCTTGTGCTGCTCAAGGTGATGAAGAAGCACAACGTCAAGAAGATCATCTTCTCATCCTCCGCCACCGTGTACGGCACGCCGAAGGAACTGCCGATCACCGAGGAGACGCCGACCGGCGGCACCACCAACCCGTACGGCACCTCCAAGCTGTTCCAGGAGCAGATTCTGCGCGACGTGCATGTGGCCGATCCGTCCTGGACCATCGTGCTGCTGCGCTACTTCAACCCGGTCGGCGCGCACGAGTCCGGCCTGCTGGGCGAAGACCCGAAGGGTATTCCGGCGAACCTCACCCCGTACGTGGCCAAGGTCGCGGTCGGCGAGCTCAAGGAAGTCCAGGTCTACGGCGACGACTACGACACGCCCGACGGCACTGGTGTGCGTGACTACATCCACGTGGTCGACCTGGCCAAGGGCCACGTGGCCGTCATTGACCACATCGACAAGGAAGGCGTGTTCGTCTACAACCTGGGTACTGGCCACGGCTACTCCGTGCTTGAGGTTATCAAGGCTTACGAGAAGGCCGCCGGTCATCCGATTCCGTACGCGATCAAGCCGCGTCGCCCCGGTGACATCGCCGCCTGCTACGCCGACGCTTCCAAGGCGGAGAAGGAGCTTGGCTGGAAGGCCGAGCTGACCATCGACGACATGGCCGCCTCCTCCCTCAACTGGCAGACCAAGAACCCCAACGGTTTCCGCGACGCGGAGTGATATGAGCAGATGAGCTCCCTCTGATGAGGGAGCTCATCTGTCGTTTATCACACAATGCGCCTATCGGCGGCCCAGCGGGTGAGCTCGGTGCGATTCGAAAGCTGAAGCTTTCGCAACACCGAGCTCACGTGCGTTTCGACCGTCTTGATCGAAATGAACAGTTCGGCCGCCACCTCTTTATACGTGTAACCACGCGCGATCAGCCGCATGACCTCCTGCTCGCGGGCGGACAGCCGGTCCAGCTCCTCATCATGAGCCCGTGCCGCACCATCAGCGCCGCCATCAGACCCCGCCGCCGGCACACCCTGGAAGGTCGAAAGTACAAAACCGGCCAGTTTTGGCGAGAACACGGCATAGCCCTCATGCACCTGCTTGATGGATGAAATCAAATCAGCGCCGGTAATCGTCTTGGTTACATAGCCCTGGGCGCCGGCGCGAATCACCGACCCCACATCCTGCGGCGCATCCGAAACCGACAATGCCAGAAACACGGTAGTGGGGGAGTAGGGCCGCGATTTGGCGAGGATCTCGGCACCGCCGCCACCCTCGCCGCCGGGCACATGCACATCCAGCAACACCACCTGCGGCTTGGTCTGTGCGATCATCGCCACCGAACCGGGCACGTCCGCCGCTTGGCCGACGATATCGAAGGAATCGCGCAACGTGGCGATTACGCCCGCACGGAACATCTCATGGTCATCGACCATGGCCACACGAATCTTGGCTGTCTCGTTCTCGCTCATCGATGTTCTCCCTGCGCCGCTTTCAGCGCGATCGGCATATGCATTCTGACCTCGGTGCCCCAGCCGGCCCTGGACACTATCTCCACTGTACCGCCGCGCCGTTTGATGCGGCCGATAATCGATTCGCGGATGCCCAGCCGGTCGGGCGGAATGGCGTCCATATCGAAGCCTTCGCCATGGTCGCGCACGAACACTTCAACCATCGTGTCGCTGGCCTCGCAATACAAAGACACCGGCTCGCCGCCATGCGTGACCGCATTGACCAACGCCTGACGGGTGGCGTCCAGCAGCGCATCGGTCTGGGCGCTCGGCCGCGCGTCGCCCACGGTGACCACCTCAATCGGCTTGCCGTGCTCGTCCTCCACCTCGGCGGCGATCTGCTTCAATCCGGCTCCCACCGAACGATCCGATGTGGAACGTTCCTGATACAGCCATTCGCGCAGCTCGCGCTCTTGGCTACGCGCCAGGGCGAATACGGTGGTCGGTTCCTCGGAGTTCAGCTGAATCAGCGCCAACGTTTGCAGCACGCCATCATGCAGATGGGCGGTCATGTCCGCGCGCTCCTCTTCGCGCTCCTTCAATGCCTGCTCGTGGGTGAGTCGTTGCAGCATCGCGTTCGCCCACGGCATCACCGCCACCACGATACCGACGATCATCACGAATCCGCTGGCAACAATGCGTCGAGGAGAGGTGCCCCACCCAGGAATGCTGACATTATGCACATACAATGCCCATCCCATGAAAATCAGTGCGATGCCGCCCAACATAGACAACAGCTGCGTGCCTCGCGGACTAAGATTCATCCATGCCAGTGCGATGCCGCCCAACCCTACCAGCAGCGGAAACACAATCTGGACATCCGCACCGGTGCTGGTGAGCAACAGTCCAGTGGCCATCAACGCGAAACCGGCCAATGCCACGACGGCCGGTTTCGGAGCACGTTGGATGGCCTCGGACAATGATTCCGGTGCGGCAGCCGATTCGTCGTCATGAGCGGCAAGTGGCTGATTGCCTCGCGCAAGCGGCGCCTGATTAACGGGCACTGTGCGAGCCGCAGCCGCCACCGGGTCTCCGGCAGGCATGAACACCCACAGGAATACATAAGCGATGATGCCTGCGCCGTAGAGGACGGTCAGTGCGATGAACGCAATCCGAACCCATGCCACGCCGATGCCCAAGTGCAGGGCGATGCCCTTGCACACGCCGGTGAGCCAACGGCCCTGCCGGGGGCGCATCAACGGCATGCGCGCGGGCAGCAATGGTTCGGGAGATGACGTCATACTCCTATTGTGCCGCGCTCAGGGCGTTGCGGCCGGGGTTTTACCCGGTGTTCAGGGAACAATCAGGGTGTTCCCCGAGCGTTGTGGCAGTGGTCGGGCGGTGTAATGGAATCATGAGCAATCCAAACGCGAATCCATATCAGCCACAGCCGCAGCCTGGTCCGCAAAAAAACAAGACATCGCGACGCTTCTTCACTTGGGTGCGATCCAGTGGACTGGTTCGCGGCGACGACCGGTGGATCGGCGGCGTATGCAGCGGCATCGCTTTACGGCTTGGCTGGAGCCCCACATTAGTACGTGCGTTGGTGATTGTATGTACATTGTTCTTCGGTTTTGGCGCAGCTCTGTACGCACTCGGCTGGTTTCTGATGCCGGATGTACGCGATGGGCACATCTTGGCCGAGGACCTCATTGCCGGCCAATGGGACTGGAATTGTCTGGGATGCTTCCTGTTCCTCGCCGTGGCAATCGTGATTCCAGGTGCGGGGTGGGGTTGTATTGCGCTCGCCGCCTTAGCGCTATGGCTGTTGGCCAAAAGCGGCATTCGCCAGCAGGAAGGGTACGGATTCGGGGCATCTGCGCCGCGACCGGTTTCACAGCCTGTGTCATATCCAGCTCCACAGCCTGTCTCATATCCAGCCGCGCAACCAGTACCTCAATCTCCTTTGTATTCAGCTCCGCAACCTTTTCCACAACCTGTTTCACAACCTGTTTCACAAACCGCGCCTAGTGTTTCACAGCCTGTTTCACAGCCTGTCTATCAGTCGATGCCCAGCGTGATGCCGGGTACTGTGCCCGGCGCGATGCCCGGCACAGTACCCAACGGGCCGTTTGCCCCCGACCGTATGAATGCGACGGCCTATGCCCCCACCGAGTCCAAGCGCCGCAAGCCGGCGGGCCCAATCGTGGTCTTGAGCATACTGGGCCTTACCTTCCTCTCCTTTGCCGGTCTGATGGGACTGATTTGGGTAAACGACATGGGCATTATCGGCATTATGCGTCTGGGCACCATCTGGATTGCCGCAGTATGCATAGTGATGGGGCTGGTGGTCATCATTCTCGGATTCAGAGGACGGCGTACCGGTGGTCTGATTCCTCTCGGACTGGTTGCCGGTGGATGCGCGCTCTGCATGACCATCGTTTCAGGCACGTATGGCGTGTACTACCGTGATCTTGGTGCCAGCGGCATCAATACTGTTGTTTCACTGAGCCAATCTGTCAGTGCGAGAAACAGCGACGGCATGAACGATGTGCAAAAGGATGGCATCTTCGTTGCCGATGCCAGCGATGCCACGTTTGAAACATTGCAGCAAGGTGTGGCGTTCAGCGGTGAAAACTACAACACCGATCAGGCAATCATTGATTGGTCCGATTGGGACAAGACACATGGACCGCACACGGTGAAGATGCTGGATGGCAAAACTTCCATCAGTAATTGCCCGGTCGGTACCATCACCATAGCCGCAACACAGGCGCAAGTGCATATCGTTCTGCCGGATTCCTGCACTTACGCCTTCGGCACCGCCGACTCCTACTACTCCACTTCGAGTGACGTTGGCGGCAAATACGAGATGGTATACAACAACTACATGGGTCCAAGCTTTGGTTTCTTCGAAGCTGAAAGCGCCACCAATCCCATGAATGGGCCTGATTACGAATGGTTGGATAAGGAATCCGCCATGCCGGACAACGGCCCAGAACTAAAAATCAATATTCCCTATGCGGTGGAAGCACGCGTCAACGTGGTGTACGCCTCCGATTGGGGAGGCTCCACGTTCCAGCCGCTCGCCGATATATACGACGGCAACAGCACAAGCAAGAACACAACCGGGCAATCGGAATGATCAAGCCGTTACAACCAGGAGATGGAATCATGACTGATGAAACCAAGGAATTCGCCTCCATCGAGGATGCGACACCGACCACGGCCATACCTTCCGAAACCGACGAGACCACCGCGACCACAACCATGGTGACCGTCGATGACCGAACCGATACCACGGTGCTGCCATCCGCAGCGGATGATGACAAAACGGCTGTGCTGCCCGTCCCCGACGATCATGCGGATGCGTCGGTCTCGGATGTGGATACGCAGGTGACAACTGCCTCTCCATCGCCCATCGAACCATCCACAGATCGGATTGCCCTGGAAGCAGTTGCCGATGCCGTGGAGGGGGATGGCGGGCCGATTCCATCTGCCGATGATGTACCGATGTACGCAGCATCTTCAGCACGACCTCCCTATGGGCAGTCTCAGACCGCCGGCAAACCATGCCAGCCTGGGGGGAGCGCCAAGAACGTCCAGAATGCTAAGGATGTCAAGAGTGCCAAGAACATCCAGAAACAGAGCACCAGCGCGCCTACTGTGGTATTCGGACTATTAGGCGTGATTATCGGCGTGATCGCGCTGGTTTTCGGGTGCATATCTCCGGATCGGATGATTTCGCTGTTCTCGCCGAATCCGCAATTGCTGACGGCTATTATCTGCGCCGTAGTGGGACTTATTCTGGTAATAGTGGCCGTTGTATGGGCCATAGTCGGTGCCGTCAAGAAGAGAAAATAGCGTTACAACCATTGCATTACGGTCCCAGTAGAAGCACATTATGACGGGAGCCGACCGATAAGAGCCGACCGTTCTATGCTGATGGGGGAGGCATAGTAACTATGAAACGGATTTCGGCGCGGCGGGTAGCGAGCGTCATCGCCACCGCGATGGCGATGACGCTGGTATTCGCCACACTTGGCTGGGCGATGATGCCGCAATGGAACACACGGCCCTACACCAAGCACATCGCTATCGCTTCTGCCGACACCACCATCACCCCTGCCCATGCGAACATTCCCCACGAGGGGCGATATCGTACGCGTGAAACCCGTCTATCCATCAAGACCGGCGACGGCGTCACCCGCCGTACTACGTGAACCGGTCGACGCTCCCGGGCCACGCCCGGCTTGTCTGTTCATTCACGGGTCCGGTACCAGCGGTGCCGAGGATTTCGGCGATATCGCCAACGCCATGGCCTCTGCCGGCATCGTGACCTTGGTGCCGGCCAAGCGCAACGACAACTACACCGTGCTGCATCGCGACTACCCGCGTTTTGCTCGCGAATACGGGCGTTCGCTCGACGTGCTGCGTGGCATAAGCGGCGTGGACCCCGCCAAAACCGGCATCTACGCCGAATCCGAAGGCACCTGGATCGCCACGATTCTAACCTCGAAACGGCAAGACATTGCCTTTGCCGTACTTACATCCGCACCGGTGTTCAATGGACGTGAGCAAATGGCCATGGCTGTCAGCGCCTATACGCATGAGGCCGGCGCGCCCAAGCCCGTGGTCAAAGACATGGCCAAATTGATGTCGCTGGACTACGCGCCATTTGATCTAGCCTATGCCGACTTTGATGCCGACCGGTATCTGAAATCCCTCACCATGCCGGTGCTGGTGAACTACGGCACCTACGATACGGCCATGCCCATCGAACAGGGGGCGCAGCGGATCATCGCTACGGCCAACAAGTCCGGCAACGAGAACGTCACCGTACGCTATTTTGCCGGCAACCATCAGATGCGGGCTGGTGAGGGCTTATTCACCCCGAACCTGCCATTGGCCGAAGGCTATACGCAAGCGCTGGAAAATTGGGTGAACGGTGTGACTGCCGGAACCAAAGCCGATGGATGGGCAACGCCTCAAGTCGCCGGTGCGACACCTCACCAGCGCTTCGCCGCGTCGCAACGTACCAGATCCGGTATCGTCGGCTCGCTTGGCGTGCTGGCCGGTCTGATGGTGGCAGGGCCCGTGCTGATCGTGATGGCGGCGATATTAGGTATTGGCTTGACTGTGTTTTCTTGGCTACAGACGTTGCTGGCCGGGCGACGTAGTGTGGCGACTGTGCGGGCCGTGCATGCGACGCCGAGTGAGCTGGGGGCCGCCCAGCGGCGCATGTTGCACGGCATTGCCGGCTTATCTGCCGGTATCGGCACAGCGGTGATGGTGATTACTGGGCTGTTGTACGGCTATATGAGCGCCGTAGGCGTATCGGCTGTATTGGTTATGCCTCAACCGCGGCTGTTTGCCGTCGGATGGGTGGTGCTGCGAATAGCGACCATGCTGTTGGTGGTGCTGTTTGCTTGGGAAATGGAACGTGTCTGGTATTGCCGCGCCGATATCGTCGGTGTGCGGCGCGTCATATGCGTGATGGTAGCGCTCGGCACTCTCGCCACACTGATGACACTGGCATTTTGGGGCCTATTCTCGCTGTAATTCTGCCGATGTGCGCTGGTAAATGGGGCCTGGCGGGCAGGCTGCGTTGGTGGTCTGGGTGTGGGGCGATCGGCAGATTGCGTTGGCCTGGGTATGGCCGGCCGACGTACATCAGTCGGGGTGTCCGATACACAGTGAATGGCTGAGTATTACGCTTGGGAGGCTTCGGCCTCCTCTAAGGTGTCGAAACCGCCGAGCTGGACTGTGTGCAACAAGGTTTCCTCAGTGATATTGCGTTGCGGGCTGGCTGCGGCGCGCTCGCCAATCATCGTTTCGTAACGTTCGAAGGTCTGGTCGGAATACGTACCAAGCTCGCCGCGCAGATAGGTTTCGAATGAGGTGGCAGATGGTGTGTCTTCGGTGGTGGTGAGTGCGCGCATCGCCTCGCCGAGCTTGGGGTAGCGCTCGCGGAAATCCTTGGCCCAGGCGACCTGCTGGGCGATGACCTGTTCCTGACGGGCCGCGCGCTCTTCAGAGAGACGCGGAATATACGGCTCTATGTTCTTCGTGAAATTTTCCGGTGCGGTGGAGGCCATCATGCGGCCGTATTTTTCGGTCACGAGGTTGCGGCCCACGTGGTCGGCCGCGTCAAGATCAGCGGCATAGCTGGTGAGTAATGGCCGCTCCCATGTGAGGAACTGGGCCAACCGCATCTGGTGGAACACCGGCCAGTTGCCTTGGCATGCCGCGCGTCCACCCTCATTGTTGGTGCGCTGGAACTGATCCCATTCATGACGCACAATAGCCTCGCGCAGTTCATCATCAGTCAGTTCGTTGGTCATCGACGTTCCTTTCACTGATACCTCCCTCTGATGAGGGAGGTGGCACGGCGAAGCCGTGGCAGAGGGAGCTTGAATCTACAAACTTTTAAGCACCGGATCATCAGAGGCGATGTGGTCCTCGACATACGGGCGCTGCCATTCGAGGAAGGTCTCGCCGGACGTGGTCAGGTGTTCGCGTTTGAGTTCCTTGACGATATCCACCGCAATCTGCTCCACAATATCGTTGATTTTCTCGATTGCTGGAGCCGCGCCCTTGCCGCCTTCGCCAAATCCGGCCCCGCCATAGCAGGCTGCCGAACTCAATCGCATCACGGTTTCCAACTGTTCGCCCACGTTCGGCAACAGCGCGAACATCGAGCCAGACAGCTTGCGCAATGCTGCGAACTGCCACTTGTAATACGGCATATAGCCCACCACCATCGGCACGTTAACCAGGAACACCAACGAGGCGGTGGCCTGCACGAACTCGTGGATGGACAGCCATGCGGCCGCGCCGTCGCCGCGCTTCAACGAACGCGGCAGATTATATTGACCGGCCTGGGCGATCATGCCGAGTCGCTTGGAGATCAGCGCGAGCCGCACATCGTCGGGCATGTTCTTGAACCCTTGGCGCGTCTTGGAAAACAGACCGGTGGGATCGGCGAACACCTCGCCATTGGTGGCGGCGGCCAAGGTCGATTCCTGAAGCATTAGCCACTCATGCGGCGCGGTCTGCGCCGGCGCAGTGTGATACCCGGTGATCGACTCAAAGAAGTCACCGATGCGGAACACGCCGTCACGGCGATTCGCGCCCTGTGCGCGCGGCGTGACGGGGGAGAGCGGTGCATCAATCGGAGTCGTCATCGCTTCCGCCACATCAGAGGACGCCGCGCCTGACTCGGCAGTGGCGGTATCGTGCGTAGCGGTGCCGGGGGTGGGTGCGTTTGCCGCATCGGGTATGACGGTGGAGCCTGCACCTGCGGAGGGGAATGCTCCGGAAGCATCGGACCTGGCATGCGCCTCGAACGTCACGCGGCCTTGCGCATCCACGCTGAACTTGCGCGGCAGTGCCTCGTAATCGACCTCAAGTTGCTCGCCGATCGCCGCGTAATCCTCATCCGTAAGCCACAGGCAGAAGCGCGGGCCGAAATCGTGGTCCTGCGAATACGCATCATCGAATCCGTAGCATTCCGAGCCATGACCCACCAGACCGGCGGCGATACGCCCGGCATACTGCGGATACTTCGCCGCAATCATCGGCTTGCCCATCTGCGTCCAGAACGCGCGGGCCAGCTTCAGTCCGGACACCGGGCATGCGGAAACGGCCTCGGCCGCGCCCGCAGAACCGGTCGACACCGAAACGGTGGATGGGGAAGATGCCGCGTTCGCACCGGTCTTGCCCTGTGCCGGGCTGTTCGGCAGCCGCGAGCCGGACTGGGGCAGCGCGCCTGCATCGCCGGCAACACCTGCATTGTCAACCGTCACCCCGGCCTGCGCCGCCGCTTCCTCGGCCTGCCGCAGATTGTCGGCGGTGATACGCCAGTAATCGGTGTCCTTGCCGTAACATTCCTCGATCACGGCCAGCGCATGCCGGTATCCAGTAACCGCATCCGCATACCGTCTCTCGGCAAAGCACACCTGCGCGAAGCCCGCCAGTGCGGAGGCATAATGCGCGGAATGTTCCAGATGGCCGGTGCGATAGATTTCCAGCGCCTTGGCTGCATGCCAATGCGCGTCCTCCAACTTGTGTTCGGTCAGCAGGGTCAACGCCAGATTCGTGTGCGAGCTGGACACGTCGATATCCGCGTCCGGGTTCACGCTCGAGGCTTCGATAATGCGCAGCGCTTCACGCAACTCCAGTTCCGCCTTGTCGGGCCGATTCGTCTCGCTGTAGAGCATCGACAGATTGTTGTGCAGTGCTGCGAGCCTACGGTCGGTGGGCGCCAGCGAATGCCGGCAGACACTCTGCGCCTGATGATACAAATCCTCGGCCTGATCGTATTGTTTGGCCGCGCGCATCGAGGTGGCGCAATTGATTAGCGTGATGGCCCACGCCTCGGATGTGCCGGTGGTCAAGCCCATACGAGCGGCCAGTTCCAGCGCTTGCTGCACAATCCACTGATTCTCCTTGTGCCGACCTTGCGAGCGATAGAAGCCCATCGTTTCGTTGAGCACGGTGAGCAGTCCGGCCTCGTCGCCGGCGTTTTCCGCGTCCACCATCGCCTGTTCCAAGTACGGGCCGGCTTCGGTGGCGGCCGTGTGGCGATCGAAAATCGCGTCCAGTCCGTTCAGGAATTGTTGGGTATCAAAGGTTGCGGGCGATTGATCGGCATCGTCCGCAACCTGGTTCGCCGTGGAATCGGCACCTTGTGCTGCGGCCGCCGCATCGGTGTCGTCGGCATCGTCTGGACCATGCGCGAATTGCGCGGCGAATTGTTTGAGCAGTGCTTCCTCATCCATACCGCCAGACCTCCCTGAATCGTGTCTGATTTCAGTCTATTAATACTGTGAACAAACACGTCAGGGAGTTTGCTGTGAGCTTGGTCTCAGTCCACCTTGGTTTCGCGCAAGCGGTGAATGGCGTCGGTATCGGTTTCGCAGCGCCACGAGTAGAAGGCCAGCAGCCCTACGGCAAGCAGAGCCAGCGGCATACCGCCCAGGCCGGTATAGCGATAGTTCATCGAGAAGGTGGTGAGCATCGCGCCGCCGACAATCGAGCCGATGGCATTGCCGAAGTTAAACGCCACCTGTACAGCCGCGCCGGCGATCAGCTCGCCGCCGCCCTGGCCGGCTTCGGTCATCAGCAATTGCTGTGGAGCGGAAGTAAAGAACAATCCGATGGCGATCCAGAACGTCAGTACAGCGGTCATCGGCTGATTACCCGGAGTGATAAGCACCAGCAACAAGCCGAGGCAGGAGATGGACTGACCTATTGCGGCCGCGCCGGCATGCCTCCAATGGTCGGTCAGACGACCTCCAAGCAGACCGCCGATGACCATACCAAAGCCGGCAAGCATCATCAGCATCGGCACCAGGGAAGACGACCATCCGCCGGTTTTCTGCAGCCAAGGGGAGACGTAGCTCCACCAGCAGAACACACCGGCATTGCCGGTGAACACGGCGGCCAAAATCACCCACGGGCCACGGCGGGTGAGGAACTTGAACTGACCGGCGATGCCTGCGTCCTTGATCGGTGCAACGTACGGAATCCACGCCGACGCCAGCACAATCGTCATTGCCGCCCAAGCGGCCAAAATGCCGAAGGCAAGACGCCAGGAAAGGAACTCGGCCATCAAGGTGCCCGCCGGTACGCCGAGCATATTGGCCACGGTCTGTCCGGTGACCATCACGGATACGGCCTGCGCCTCCTTGCCTTCCTCCGCCAGAGTCTTGGCGATGAGTGTGGCTGTGCCGAAGAATGCGCCGTGCGGCAGGCCGGCGACGAATCGTGCGACGACCAGCATGGCGGCATTGACGGAGAATGCGGAAGCCAGATTGCCCACCAAGGCAATCACCATAAACAATATGATGAGGTCCTTCGGCGGCACCTTGCGGCCGAATACCAGAATCAGTGTGCCGAAGCACACGCCGATCGCATACGCGGAAATGT
>OLQJ01000625.1_pt1 | contig 17988 bp, 18 predicted proteins | sample 1673231 | NCBI WGS metagenome assembly OLQJ01 (sample SAMEA3136769, study PRJEB25190) | human gut metagenome | biome: human gut; feature: human-associated habitat; material: faeces | place: Austria | collected 2013
GACAGAGTCAGTAGAACTGACAGAGTCAGTAGAACTGACAGAGTCAGTAGAACTGACAGAGTCAGTAGAACTGGTGCCAAATTGGGACTTCTCTCGACCTACAAATACTGGACGGCCCTCGCGTATACGAATTTAAAACTCAACAAGCATGAAAGCAAAACACTTTAAGCAGCTCGGGAAAAACTGGGCTTTGTACTCGGAAGTCAATACCAAGTACTGTAATTGGATCCCATCCATCGCAACGGTCCACGAAGGCATGGTTTGGCCGAACGGCATTTCGGTCAAGTTCCTGTGGTTCGGCGTGACCCTCCTTCGCGTAAGCGAATAAATTAAAGATCCCCGGGGCCAAACGCTCCGGGGATTGTTGTGCAGAAATAAATTTTTAATTTGTATAAGGTTTGACTATATTTGAGGCATGGCACGAAGTACATATAAAATGAGTCCGCTCGCCTATATGGAGGAGGGACAGAAAAGGCGAGACGCCGGAGATTTTGTAAAGCCCACCGATGCGGAGGAGCTTTATTTTGCATTCATTGAGTATTGCAAATTCATGAAGGATAACTATTTCTCCCAGGCTCACAGGAATAAGAATGGCGACGACTGCAGCGTCTACATTTCCCGCCCGATGACCATCGAGTCATTCAGGCTGTTCGCTGGGATCAATCCTGTTGAGTACGGGGAACTCACGGGGGATCCGGTAGCAGCTGCAATTGGTGGCACCATCGAGGATGCCATCAACTCCCAGCAAATTGAGGGAGCACTGGTTGGCAAGTACGCTGCCAGCCTTATCCAGGTACTCCAAGGACGCAAGACCAATGTCAATCTGACGGGAGGCATTACTCTCGAACAGATAACAGGAATGGAGGTAAAATAAAGTGGGACGCCGGCTTCAATTTGACACCAAAGGCAACGAGAAGCAGAAGGAAGTGGCTCGGCTATGGCTTGATGACTCGGTCACTGACATTCTGTATGCCGGCACGAAAGGTGCTGGCAAATCCTACCTCGGGTGTTCCTTGATAGCCGGCGATGCCCTCACCTACCCAGAGACATTTTATTTTATTGCGCGTAAGACGGCTGCCGACCTGGTCCGGTACACTATTCCCTCCATCTACGAGGTATTTACCCACTGGGGCATCACGGAGAACTACTACCACTTTAATGGCCAATACAACTTCTTCGAGTTGTACAACAAAAGCCGCATCTACCTCATCGATGCCAAGTATAACCCCAGTGACCCCATGTATGAGAGGTTCGGTTCCATGCAGATGACTCGGGGATGGATCGAAGAGGGTGGCGAGTTTATCCGCGAGGCGAAGACCAACCTCCAGGCTTCTATCGGTCGATGGAAGAATGACGTCTACAAGCTGGCTCCCAAACTCCTCATCACCTGCAACCCGTCCAACAATTTCCTCTACACGGACTACTACAAGCCATGGAAGGAGAACAAGCTGCCCCCTTGGCGTCGGTTCGTCAAAGCTCTGCCCCAGGACAACAAGACTCTCCCAGACACGTACATTGAGGGGCTTCTCCGGAACCTGACCCAGTCGCAGATCGAGCGACTGGTCTTTGGCAACTGGGAGTATGACGATGACCCGAATTGGCTGGTCGACTATGATGCAGTGTGCGACATGTTCAGCAATGAGTTCGTACTCCCGACGGGCAATCGGTTCATTAGCACTGACCTTGCCGGGAAAGGTAGAGACAGTTGGGTGGTTGGAACCTGGGACGGCATGGTCTGTCGGATCCCCATCGCCAAAGGCTTCTCGGAAGGCAAGGAGATGGAGGAGAAGATCGCCAAATTGGCCACCGGTCTGAAAGTCCCCCGGTCCAGCATCGTCTCTGACGCTGACGGACTTGGGTTCTACTTGGAGAGCTACCTGAAAGGCATCCGGGAGTTTCATGGAGGACAGTCAGCCATTGACTCCAAGACGTACAACAACATCAAGTCGGAGTGCGCATTCAAGCTGGCGGAGCTCATCAACAAGCGCCAGATCCACATCATCTGCTCTCCCGAAGTTCAGGAGAAAATCAAGCAGGAGATGACGGTGCTCAAGTCCAAGAACACGAACTCCGCTGAGCAGAAGCGAGAGCTCATCTCCAAGGACACCATGAAGCAGCTCCTCGGAAGGTCACCGGACTTCCTGGACATGCTCATCATGCGAATGATATTCGAGATCAAGCCGAAGGCGACTGGCATGAAGTCCGCCAAAATCACAATCCCCGCAAAACGATGATACTGGACATCATAACTATTATCCGCAACATGGTCAAGATGATCAACCCTCTGGCCGTCTTTGAGTGTGACCAGGCTCGAATGCTGAACGTCAAAGTGGACACGATGGAGAGGTTTGTTACAGACTCGGACGGCAATCGGGTATCGTCCGACTTCGTCTATGTTGAGGAACCTACCACTGGCTACTACGATACGCCGTATCGGGGCTACCCCACTCAGCGTACCATTATGCAGGTCTACTTCTGCAAGTTTGAGCCGATGGCCAATGATGCCTACAAAGGCAATACGAAGTTCAGCAAGAATCCACCCACTGTCGGACGACTGGAGTTGAAGAGCCAAATCGAGGAGCAGATGGTCAGGCCTTTCCTCTACTTGCTCAAGACCTCTCAGCTGGTCAAGCAATATCCGGAAATCATGAACACTGTCCGGGTGCTGTACCCATCTGCCAGGTTTGACGCCAATGAGGTAAGCGTTGGGCTGGAGTTCACCTTCAAACAGGACTGGTGCATTGAACTGTACAAGAACAAGATCTGGCGCCCCCTCCTCGAAGTGGTAAAGCCCGGGTTTGACTTGTCGGGGCACACTCTACTCTTTGACCGCCAGGACTTGCCCATGCCGGTCTATCCTTCTGCATGGATCCAAGCTTTGGTGCCCGCAGCGGGTTTGCCTCTATTGGCATTCTCCATCTCGCAAACAAACAATTTTGTTGGACAACTTACTGTTGATGGGAATGGCGACTTAGTAGTAGATTACCCATGGACCGAAGAGGATGGGTGGAAAAAGTCGAGTGTGACGTACCCCAACCCGGGCCCCGGATATGAGTTTATAGTCAACTCAATAGAAATTGAAGACATCCCCGAACAGTATTGGAGTCTCAAACATTGCTACATAAAATGATCCAGCGAATCGACATACAAGGCGGTCAGATGACGCTCGGCCAACGCATAGAGCTTGGCCGGATCATCACTGACAAGGAACTGACTGACATTGACAAGATGAAGGAAGGCATGCAATGTCTCGGCGTCAAATGGAGTCTCAGGAACACCTCAGAAATTGTCGAGTACTGGTATGAGGTTCTTCTGGGCATTAAGTACTGGATTGAACGAGAACAGACTGAGCTCAAGTATGAGCCCAGTGCCGAGGAGAAGGCAGCCGGTATTGCTCAGTTTTCTTTGTTGGTTGGCGAGATGTCTACCATCACTGCACTGGCCAAGGACTACTCGAAGGACCCGGACGAGATCCTGGAATGGAAATACGGGAAGGTGTACAACCTCCTTTTCACCAACTTGCAGAGTCACCTCTTCCGGGAGCGACTGAACAAGGAACTGGAGCGTAAGACTCGCAAACCCAGAAACAAATGGCGGTAGGACTGGAACAGATATTGGCTGAGGGTCTCACCCAGATGAGGGACGAGATCATCCGGGCATCACAGGACGCCGGGCAGGAAGCCTCCGGCAGAACCTATGCTCAGATAACAGTCCAGACGGGACGAGAAGGGGAAACAGTTTGGGGAACGATCGAAGCTCCAAACTACTTCTACACTCTCATCCGGGGACGAGGTCCTGGAAAGATCCCCGCCAATTTGGGACAGATCATCATGGAGTGGGCAAAGCTCAAAGGCATCACATTCTCGGATCCCAAGGACCTGGTCCGATTCGGAAATGCCACTGCATGGAAGATAAAACGAGAAGGCTCAGAGCTTTACCGCAATCACATTTACGTTGACTTGGTCGACACTCCCGCTGATAACTTCGAGGAGTACCTGGCTCAGCATTTGGACAAGACAATGGAGGTCCTCATTGAAGAGGCATTCACTCCTGACAACAATATGGACCACGGATATATAATATAACGCGATATGGCAATTACCAATCAACCGGCTGAGGATTCTTTATACTCAGCATATTCGCAAATACCAGTTGAGACCGACAACTCAACACCTGGGCTTGAGATCAAGACTCAGAACTTTGACGAGGGCGATATGGTCTCGTTGAACATTATAGACAATGAGGCGGTCGAAGTACTTGATAACAGTGGAGGTAGTAGTAACAGCTATTCTGTGAAGTTTCCTCTCCGTAAAAAGGTGGTACCCGGGGAATGGTATGCTTTTAGGGTTCATCGCGGGGGTGGAGCGGGTGCCACTTCACTCACCGTTGCTTTGTTCCAAGCAACCAGTTCGGGTAATCTTACCACTGTGATTGCTAAAACAAATATACCAATTGGTGACAACATGACGTGGAAGATTAAGATACCGCGCATTGTTACAGCAGGATCCCCCCGCGATATGCTTGTCATTTTTGCAGGTATTGAAGGAGCAACAGCTGGAGTGAAGGTTACTCTCTCAGGTATGAGTTTGGCCTACGGGAATAACTTTGTCAACTATAGCCCCAGTCCAGATAAAGCAGCGAACTCACTAACTGAAAGCATCAACATCTACAGAGACTCGGGATTCGGGACGACGAAGAAATACGACCTCAGGTCCTTGGCAAAAGCCGGATTCCGGGACGACAGACGGAGAACATTTCCGTACATAAACCCACACGTCGGCTTTGCCATTGACTACAGTCTCATATCGGCATATGCTTACAGAGGCATCGGCGAACGAAACTTCAATGTTCGATATGCCTCCCGGGGAGTTAGGGCTCGAGGCCACAATGCTGATTTCACCGAGTCACACTTAGGACTCGTACTGACTGACCGGGTTCCTGACAACGACAGGAATCTGTATGTAAAAAAATACTACGGGTATCCGTATTACGTCACCCTATTCCCGAGAGGGTTTTTGGGGTCACCCAGTATCGCTACATCGATCGACGTTCGGGTTAAACTTTATGGGGATGCCGAAAAACAATTTGATATTTCTACCCGACTCAACATCCCCCTTGTGTACGAATTTGAGGATGCGGATGCAGCTGAGGATGAAGCAGACTACGTAAAACTCAGACCTTCTGTAGAAGAATACCCTTCTCAAGCATGGAACATCATATTCGTCTATACGGAGACACCTTGCAACCCATTCTACATTCGCTGGATAAACCAGAAAGGCGGATGGGACTCTTACATGTTTGAGCAACACAAGAAGTATACGCAGGAGGTTGACCGGGGAGACCAATACGTATTAGCGAATTCCGGAGACCCCTCTGCCTCACAGACGAGAGGCGAGTTAGCTCCGGAGTTTAAGAACATAGTCCAAGCAGGAGCAGAACAGCTTGATGAGAACGACTTCAACTTGCTCAAAGGAATTGCTCTCTCGCCTCTTGTTCAAAGGTACAACGACTCAACCGCGACATGGCAACGAGTCCTAGTAAATGACACGAACTTAACTTGGGACACCAAGACTCCCAGGAACACTGTTAGCTACGAGTTCCAGCTTATTGACGAACAAACTCAGTGGTAATATGAACTACGAACTACTCATGAAAGGCATTGACGGCGAGGTCTGGTCCCTGGACCTCCCGCTGGATGCTCCTGCGATGAATTACCAGATCAACAGTCTGGCGGAGCTGAAAGACAGGAATGCCTCGTACTCCCAGCGGATCAGTCTGCCCAGGACGACCCATAACGAGCAAGCATTCCAATTCAGTTTTGTAGTTGGCTCAGATTCGGGTGTGCCATACATGAAGTTTCCTTGCCAACTATTCTATGAGGGAGCACTCATATCCCCGGCTGGAGCAGTATTGAACATCGTAGACGTATCAGATACATCGATCGGGGTCCAGATCCTCGGGGCAACCGTTGACCTGTTCGACACACTAAACAACACTGACGCGAAGGACCCTGGGGATGGTATGTTCCTCCTCAAGTGGTACACGAACACAATGGGACAGACTGAGCGATACCTCTCCGGCTCCGGAAAGGCTAAAGTCCTGTACTTTTGGCTGTATGCAACTCTACAAAAGAACCCGAACTCTCCCCCTTTCGCCATGGAGGCAATCAGGCAAGTCAGTGAGTTGGACAAGTTCTACCCCCACCTCAACTGGTATGACTTGGTGACATGGATCTTCGATCGAGCAGGCTACAGTCTCGAGACCGACGTGGACCCCGTCGACCAAGCCGAAATGTTTTTGCCTTGCACTTACCCCGTTTTGGCAGACAAGCCCAAGGCTCCGGGAGCATCCGGAATTGGCTGGATCCGGAATCCCTCGGTTGGCACCCCGACCGGGGTGATATGGAAAGGCTCCCCCGGGGTAACTCTCAGTGACCCGGTCGCCGGACGTTTGACTATAGGCCCCGGATCCGGAACATTCAACTGGATGACTCTATGGAACACGACCATCACGTTTAGATTCTCGTGGTCCAATATTTCTGCCATCCAAAAGAGTAGTGTGACAGTCAAAGTTACCCACTACAAGAACGACGGAACCAATGCTGTAGTGTTGACAAGGTCCTGGTCATCGGGGTCTTCTGGCAACGCTTCGGTCGACATCCAGATGGAGGCAGGGGAGCACATACTGGTGTCTGGAACTCTCGCCATAGTCACTAACCCTAGCAATTCGTTTGACCTGAGATTTCCGGTCAGCATTACTGCTCCTCCTGTGCCTGAAACTTCACCAGGGGATAAGCCCCAACCCGGACTAACCTATGACCTCCTGGCCTCTACTGGATTCAAAAGCTTGGGGGACATAGTCAAAGCATTTGTCCAGCTGTTTGGTCTAACCGTCGACGTTAATCCCGTCACAAAGGTAGCAAGAGCATACTCTATTCAGGAGTTTTACAATAGACGAAGTTCGTCCGGGAAGAATTGGTCTGACAAGCTGATAAAAGGAAAGGACACCAAACTTACGTTCCAATTGTCCAGCTATGCCCAGTCCAACGAGATGAAGTTAGAGGATAATAAGGACAACAACGTTACTGACTCGTACAAGTTCAGCATCTCGGACGTCAACCTCCAGCCCACCAAACTCCTGTTCCAAATTGGGTTCTTGGCAGGGCTCAACCAAAGCCTCTATGATGCGGACATTACAAATAAGAATCATACACTTGCTAACTACCCTATCTGGACCGTCAATAGAGGTCGGATGGAGAACGGGGAAATGACCGAGACGACTTGGGAGTACAATGTTCTAAGTAAGCCGATGGTCGTCCACATAGATAAGTCTGACTTTATGCGGCCCAAGGTGAGGGTAGGCCACACCATTACCCAGGTACGACTATACACGGCGTATTTCAAAAATTTGAATTACTACGTTCCTAAGTACTACGACAAGCTCATCCACAAGATACTCAAAAGACCAAAGGTCCTACAGGTCCAAATTCTTTTGGACTCGCTCGACATTCAAAGTCTGGACTTGTTCAACCCGATATGGCTGGAAGAGCATGGGTTCTGGTTCTACGTTTCGAAAATAAACAACTTCCAAGCTGGAAAGATACCCAAAGTAGACCTAATACGAATGTGATATGGCCGAAGAACAGAAAAATACAATTTACAACGTCCGTGTAACAGCTGAGGATGCCCTCAAGACGTTAGCCGAATTGAAACTCCGGTCCCAGGAGTTGAGAGACCAGCAGAAGGCTCTCGGCAAAGTAACTGAGGAGAATGCTCAAGAATACTATGCGCTTGACAACCAGATCAAGGCAATCAACAGCGAGGCGAACAAGTACCAGAAGCAAATCCAGAACAACATTAAGCTCCAGAACCAACAGGAGGCAAGTTTAGCAAAACTTAGAACCCAGCTGGCTTTGGACAATGCCGAGTTTGCAGAGCTGGGCAACTCAATGCAGGACGCGGCTCGTAAAGCCGAGCTCGGCAAGCGCATTGCAGAAACCACCGAGGAGCTCAAAGCTCAGGAGGAGGCACTCGGGGACTATCGCCGGTCAGTTGGTAACTACGAGAAGGCAACGGAGAACCTCAAGCAGGAACTCTCCGACCTTACCCAGACACTCATCCAGATGGCTCAGTCCGGGGATACGAGTTCTGAGACGTTCAAGGAGATGATTAAACGAGCCGGTGAACTGAAAGGAGCTGAGGACCTGGTCAATACAGCTATATCCAACGTTGGTAAAGGAACTGAAACCATACAGGCAGTTACCAGCGCCACGTCAGCTTTGACTTCCGTATGGGGCCTTTGGACCACAGCCACTCAGGTACTGGGGAGCGAGAACGAGGAGCTCAATGCTACCATGACGAAGATGATAACCATCATCACGGCTCTTTCCTCTTTGTCTTCTCTCCAAGCAGCTCTCTCCAAGACCGAAGCCACTTATCGAGCTGCATCTAACTTGGTTCAGCTGGTTGGCATCAACCAGACTCTCGCCGAGACGAAAGCGATAGCTGCTAAAAATGCCGTACAAGGAGCTAGCAACATCCTCACCAAAGCAGCAGCAGCTGCCACATGGCTTTGGAACGCGGCTTTGGCTGCCAACCCCGTTGTATTGGTGGCAGCAGCAGTGGGCGGATTGGTGGCTGGAGTGGTTGCTCTTATGAACGCATTTAACAGTAACACGGAAGCTCAAGAGAGAGCAACCCGGGCAATGGAGGCATACAATCGAGCTGCCGAAGCCTCCACGTATGTACTGGATCAGATCGAGACCAAGCGGAACACTCTGTCCAAAGCCGAGGAGATCCGGGGCAAGAGAGAAATAGAAAATCTCAAAGCCAATCATGCCACGTCGGAACAGATCGCCGAAGCTCAGCTTAAAACAGCTAACAAGCTCCGCGAGATTGAGATGAGTGCAGCTCGTCAAAGACAGATGGCTGCAATGGATGAGTTCGACTCCTTGAAGAAGGTGATTGCAGCCAAGGAGGAGGAGCTCAACACATGGTCAGGAAGCTTGGCCAAATACAAGGAGGCCAAAAAGGAACTCGACGATTTGAAAGGCCGATACCAAGAACTGTTCCGGACAATCGAGAATGAAGGAGCCGCAATTGCTAACTCGGCTCTTGAGACTGCAATAGCCAACCGGGAGGCTCAGCAGGCCATTGCCGATAAGGCTCTGGAGGTTGCTTTGAAGAACTCGGAAGCCATGCAGAAGATCCGGGAAGACGATCTCAGGTTCCAAACAACATTCCAGTCTACGAACATTGCCATCCGGATGGAGTATGAGAAAAAGCTCTACAAGGCAGCTCAGGATGGAGCCCGGGAACGTCTGGCTCTCCAGAAAGCTCACGGCAAAATTACTAATAAGGAGTATCAGACGGCTCTGAATGCCATGGCTCGGTCTGACAAGCAGTTCTACGAGAACCAAGCCAAACAGCTCAATGACTACCTTGCGGGGGTGAGAGCAAACATATTGGCTGTAGCTTCCGGAGGCACAGTCGATATGCAGATTGCTCAGGTTACTCAGAAGTACCAGGACGCCATGAAGGAGCTGGCCAACATTCAGTCTCCCCAGTTCGTGAGAGGTATGAGCGAGGAGGAATACCAGAAAGAGTATGCCGCTTATGAGCAGTTCCTGGTCAACAGAGCCGAACTCGAGAAACAGATCCAACAAAACCTCCAGGACGAAATCAAAAAGATCCGCGAGGATGCTACCAAACAGCAACTTGACCGGTTCAACCAAACTCTAAACGAACAGTATGCCGAGGACCTCTCGAAGGCAGCGGACAACGAAAGGGAGAAGCTGGAGCTCGAGAATGAGATGCTCCAGAAGCAAATCGAAGCCAGGAAAGCTGCCGGGGAGAAAACCTATGAGCAGGAGGCCCAGCTCCGAGCCAACAATCTTCGTCTCCAGCAAATGGACCTCGACAAGGAGCTCGCTCAAGCCGAGTTAAATCACAAGTCCAAGTATGAGATACGGAAAAGATACCTGGAGGCTGAGTTGGCAGCAGCTCAAGGAAACGAGGACGCCATTGCTCAGATCCAACTCGAGATGGCCGAGAACGAGGAGTCTTTATGGGAGGAGCGAATCGAGAAGCTCCGGGAGTATGCCGGAATAGCATCTAGCTTCGCCACTGCTTTCAACGATTTGGCCAGTGCTCTCGGGGAGCGTCGGGCTCAGGAGGTAGAAGAACAATACAGCCGGGAGGAGCAGGCATTGGCAAACATGTACGCTAATGGTCAAATCACGGAGGCCCAGTACAACGAGAAGAAAGTCAAGATGGAGAAACAGAAGGAGAAGGAGTTGGCCAAAATCGAACGGGAACAAGCTATCCGGGAGAGGGCAATGGGATCCTTCGAGATTGGCATCAATACTGCCATCTCCATCATGGCATCGGCTAAAATGGGATTCCCTTTGGCTATCCCGTTCATTGCAGCAGCTGCGGCTTTGGGAGCAGTTCAGATGGCAGCTCTTTGGGCAGCTCCTCTGCCGAAAGCCGCAAGAGGTAAATACATTGAGGGACCCAGTCATGCCGCTGGAGGAGTGCACATTGAGGCGGAAGGAGGCGAGACCATCATTAACAAGAAGTCGAGCCGCATGTTCCTGCCTCTTCTGTCAGCCATAAACGAACTCGGTGGCGGAGTACCGTTCACTAAAGTTGGATCGGACGGGGGATATGCTATCCGATCATTCGCTGAGGCGTCGGAACCTATGAATCGGCTTGACATGGAGAGGGCAATTCAAAAAGCATTTGGCCAGGTGAGAGTGATTGCTACAATCGAAGATATTCGGAGGGAAGATGCTAACTACGTGCAGATTCAAGACCGGGCTAATTTTTAAATAGTCCAGCACAAATAGTATTTCAATATCTATTAGGAATAACTATATTTGTATCGAAATAATTTGGCACATGATATTCATCAACTTAAAAGGCGCAATTGACTCCGAAGAGAATCGGGTCATGATGGAGCTTTGGGGAGGGCCCTCAGAGATCTGTTCCGTGGAGACCTTCCGCCGGGTACTTGATGAACACCCCGATGAACAGGAGGTGTGCATCAACATTGACTGTGACGGGGGCTCTGTTGAGGAGGGCTTCAAGATTTATGACCTTCTTCGCATGAGTGGGAGGACTATATACACAAATATTGTCGGGGGATGCCACTCGATGGCAGTGTGCATCCTGTTGGCAGCTCCGGCAGAGAACCGGTCGGCAAACAGGAATTGCCGGGCACTCATCCATCGGGTATACATGCCGGTCGGGGATTGGCTCACTTCCGACGATGCTCGTAGCATTGCCGAGGAGCTTGCTCTGGAGGAGGAGGCTATTCTTGACGTGTATGTCGAGAGAACAGGTCAGGACCGGGAACGGCTCCGCAATGTCATGCATGAGGAACGCATCCATGATGCCAAATCACTTCTTGACTTGGGATTCATTTCCAAAATCAATTCATACAACACAAACCAAATTTTTAATGCTATGGCAAAAAACGAAAAAAGCGCTTATGAAAAATTCATGAGCAAAGTCAAGGCATTCCGGAATGGCAAGAAAGGCTCTCCCGCCAACTTCGACTATCTGGATGCTGAGGGTCAGGTCGTTCTCCAGACCGTAGGTGAAGAGGACAATCTGGCCGAAGGTGTAGAGGCAACTCTCGCCAACGGCGAGACGTCGGGCACTGTCGTTCTGGAAGACGGCCGGGTGGTTACTGTCGAGGACAACATCGTCACCAGCATCGAGATGGAGGACACCGAGTCTCTTGAGGACCGCGTTGCAGCACTGGAGGCGATGCTCGACGAGGCAACGAACCTCATCGAGGAGCAGGAGAACGAACTCCGCAACCTCCGTGGTAGCAACTACCGCCCGAAGAACCGCAAGACGGTTCTGCCCGGAGGCAAGAAGTCCGAACCCTCGGCAGCTGACCTTAAGAACGAAGCTCGCGAAAAGCTCCAGAAGGTCAACGCTGCCAAAAGGATTCTCAAGTAGTCAAACTCAAAAACTTTAGGAACTATGGCAAGTAAAAAGAGCGGAATCCTTGACATGGATAAGTTCACTTTTTGTGGACGTGTCATTCAGGCAATCTCGGAGATGATTATGGAGGACACCATTCAGGGTCCTGACATCAACTCCATCCACACAGTCTTCCCCGACATCGTCACTAACACCGAGGTGGGTTACATCGGCGAGGGCGACATGGTCGGCGTGTCCAACACCGGGTGTAACCCGACTCCTCAGTCGTGGAAAATCTCCACCCGCAAGCTGAAGTGGGAACCCGGTGACTGGGAGATCCTCCTGTCCCAGTGTTACACTGACCTTCAGCAGTCGGCAACTATCTACTCTCTCCGCACCGGCGTCGACATTCCGGACTTCACGGATACGGACTACATGAACATCGTCATTGAGGTTCTGGAGCGCTCCATTATGGACTTCTGGTACCGCCTGTTCTGGTTCAACGACAAAGACGCCAAGAACGTTACCGACAGCGGTATCATTACGGATGGGCTCAACCTGAACTTCTTCAACATCATCAACGGTTTCTGGAAACAGATTACCACACAGGCTACAGCCAATCCGGACCAGCGCGGAGCAACAATTACGGAAAATGCCGGGGCATCTTACGCAGCTCAGAAGCTTACTCCGGACAAGGCCAAGGAATACATTCAGTCGGTCGTGTTCAGTGCCCCGCTTCTGCTCCGTCAGCAGTCTGACAAGTTTATCCTCGTTACCCAGTCGGTCTACGATGCCTATCAGCAGTCTCTTATGGACGCTTGCTGCCTCGAGTCGGCTCGCTTGGCTCTGCTGAATGGCATGGAGGCTCTCAGCTTCAATGGCATCCCTGTCATCGCAATGCCCATCTGGGACAAGATCATCGCTACGTCGGAAGACACTGGCACGAAGCTCAACAATCCCCATCGAATTCTCTACACCTCGAAGAGCGTGCTCGGCATAGGTGTTGATGCAATCGACAGCTTCGAGAAGATGCGGATCTGGTACGAATACAAAGACCGCGTAGTCTACGTAGAACTCATGGGTCGGGCGGATGCCAAGCTCACTAACCCGGATCTGTTCTCGGTAGGTATCTAATCCTTAAAAATCTAAGAAAATGGCAGGACTTGATTGTTCTAAAATCAAAACAGGATTCATCAACCAGGTGTGTGGTAAGCCGGTAATCGCCGGCACCACCGCCAGGGTGATTCTCCTCAGCTACTCGGACGTCGACAAATCGAAGTCTGTTGTAACTGACAACGTTATCTCTTCGCTCATCCTTAAGGCCGGTGCCATTGGTTACGAAGTCGACTCGCTGCCCAACGCAACTGTAGGCTCGGACACCATCAATGCTGGCACGTACCTCAAGACTCACCAGCACAACGTAGTTGTCCGAATCTTCAAGAAGTCGGAAGCAGCCAAGAAGTTCGTAAACGGCCTGACCAATGCCCGCGTCATCGCTATCGTCGAGAACAACGACACCGGAGACAAAGGGGACACCAAGTACGAGGTGTATGGCTGGTACTCGGGTCTGGAGCTCTCCGAAATCACTGTCACTACCGAAATGACCGACGGCGTCGCATACCAGGTAACTCTGGCCAACGGCACCATCGCTCAGGAAGGTTCGCTCCCGATGAGCCTCTTCGACACGGACGAAGCCACCACAGACCTCATGGTAAACGGGCTTCTGAACAAAGGATCTAAACCGTAGCACTCATGACTGACATGCTCGAAAGACTGAGAGCTTACCAATCCAAGTATGGGTCCCTGAAAGGCGAAGCCTATCGGGCCCATACATTGGAATTGGAAAAAAATCCCGCTCTCCATCGAGAAGTAGATGAACTTTCTCGATACTTTTTGAATAAGTCAGTTTCCCGATGCGGCTTCTGCCTGATCGAAGCCGACTTAGCATTAAGACGAATAACAGAACAACAAATGAAAAATGTAGCACACCCCGATTACGAACTCAGAGCAGGCACTTTACTCCATGACCCGATCAACAAAGAGTTCAGCAAGATCCTCACCCCGAGGAACATCACGGAGGATCTCTGCCTGTACCACATCGCATTCAACAAGGATGCGCTCTCGTACTTCACCCGAGTTCCCGAAGACCTGAACGACCGACTGGAGAAATTCATGTCTCGTTATGGCAAGGAGATGCCGGACAAGGACGTGGAAACCAAAAAGCGTCAGGCTCAGGTCCTGAGCAAGCAGATCGATTCTGTCAAAGCCGAACTCGAAGAGCTGAACAAGAAACAGATCGAGCTGAACGCCAAGCTCGATGAGTACTCCAAAGCCATGGAGGCAATCCATGCCATTCTCGACTCGGCATCCGCCGAGGAGAAGACCGAGGAGAAGACCGAGGAGAAGACCGAGGAGAAGACCGAGGAGAAGCCCGCCGACATCGACACCGAGGTGAAGGAGTTCATCGACGCCGGGATGGATCTGGAAGCCATCAAAGAAGCCTATGCAGACTCGCAAATGTCTGCCGGGGAGATCGAAGAGGCTTACAATCGTGTAGTCAATCCCGTTTCGGAAACTCCCGAGAAGGGAGCCAAAAAAGGAGGGTCCAAATAGGACTGGTAATAGGACGGGGTCGCTTCCCGTCCCTCCTACTATTAAAATTACGCCAGTATGAAAGTTGCACAGATCAAATCAGCTCCTCAGTTCGTATCCCGGGACTGGAGGCAATATGGCATCCAGACATACGGAGATACCAATGATTTTCCCCAGACGGTCAGCGAGATTGTTCAGGCTTCAAAGACCGGCAATGCCTGCTTGAGCATATACAATGACTTCGTATACGGTCACGGATTCAAAGATCCCGGCATTTACAGATTACGGGTAAACAAAGAAGGGGAGAAGCTTGACAAGATCCTCCGCATGGTTTGCAAAGACTTTACGGTGTGGCATGGATTTGCAATTCATGTTAACTATAACATGAATTTCCGAGTCAGCTCGATCCACCACATCCCATTCGAATCCCTCCGACTGGAGAAGGCGGATGACAATGGGTTTATTGGCCGGACGGCATACCATCCGGATTGGGGTCACCGAGACAAGACGAGGTCCCGGTGGTCACCGTCTGACATTGAGTGGTTTCACCTCTTCAACCCGGATCCGGAGGTCATTCTCAACCAGGTGGAAGAGGCTGGCGGCTGGGACAACTACAATGGCCAGATCCTCTACTTCTCCGGGGACTCGGAAGGCAGCCCCTCTTACCCAATCCCCATATTCATCGCTGAGATGACGGACATGAGAACTGAGGAAGCACTTGCCAATGTAGCCGGTAGAAACGCATGCTCCAACTTCTTGTCAGCTGGGATCTTGGTAGACATCAAGGACGAGACTCAAGATGAGTCTCAAGTGAATGAGACCCAAGAAGAACTTAACAAATTTCAAGGAGATGAGAACACTTCACAATTGTGGTACATCCAGTGCAAGTCAAAAGATGAAGTGCCCCAGTTCATAAGGTTCTCCGGGGAGAACTATGACAAAGCATTCGAAGTAACGCAGAGAGTCATCCCGGAGAACATTGGTCAAGCCTTCAAGCAGCCTCCCATTCTTCGAGCTGTTGACGTGGGGGCTAACTTTGGGGCTGATCTCATGACCAATGCCTACAAGTACTACAACTCTGTTACAGTCCGGGAGCGTCAGCAGCTGGAGGAGACTTTCGTATCGATCTTTGAGTACTGGTGGGCTCCTTTGGAAAATCCCGACTTCGCTATTCAGTCTCTCACTTACAATGCCGGCGAGTCTATAGCAGACAGAATTGGCAAGGACAACATGACTCAGGTACTGGAGATTATCCGGGACCAGATGCTCTCCACTGTTCAGAAGAGAAACATGCTCAAGCTCATTTATGGGCTTTATGACGAGGAGATTATAAAACTCATGCCCGATGATACTCAACTCTAACGACCTTCGGAATGTTCGGCCGATAGCCGAGAACATCAACGATCCGGCCAGACTGGAGCCATACATCCGGGAGGCTGAGACCCTCAGATTGGTGGATGCCATAGGAGCCAACCTCTACAGATGGCTCGACGAGACAGACTTTTCCGGCCCCGGTCCTTTCCAATACGGGGACGTAACCATTACAAAAGATCAGTACACTGCCGCCATGGAAGGCGGGTATTATGATGGTGGTCGAAGCGAAGGACTCAAGATCGCCATTGCATACATTGCGTATTCCCGATTCATCGTCAACAATCCAATCAACCCCACTGCCTTCGGTGTGAGGTACAAAGATGGCGAATTCAGCACTCGAGTAGAAGACAACATAATCGTCCGTAGCTCGAACGAAGCACGGAACATCGGGGAAGCCTACCTCGAGAAGGCTATAAATCACCTTAAAGCTCTGCGGTTACTGACTCCATGTACTGAATACAAGGAGTCCCCGTCTCGTAAAATGATTATAGGACGTAATAAGTTATGAAGGAGGAAGTCATGAGAGCGGGAAAATGGATGTGCGGGAGCATTGTAGGGATTTGGGGGCTTTTAGCTCCGATCCAGGTCCTTATCCTCTGTGTCTGTATTGCCGTTATCATCGACTTCATAACTGGAAATATTGCTGACTACAAGCGCCACAAACGAGCCCATCAAAAATATGTGTTCAAAAGCGAGAAAATGTGGGACACGTGTTGGAAGTTGGGGCTCAGCATTATCGGTATTGGCATGGCCTACATGCTTGACGTGCATGTCCTCCCGAACTTGGGGGGTCTCAACCTTGCCAACTTCTTCGCTGCTTTTGTGGTCGGGACTGAGTTTTGGAGCTTTCTGGAGAACTCCGCAATCATTTCGAATCACCCCATATTCAGAGCTCTCCGGTCATACATGGAGAGATCGGTCAGCAAGAAAACTCAAATAGACTTTGAATGCCATGAAGACGAGTAAGTATTTTAAGCCCGAAGAATTCGAGCGATGCAACCCGTCCTGCTCCATTGAAGACATGGACCAGGGTTTTCTCGATCTACTGGATAACCTCCGTGAAAAGGCAGGCATCCCTCTCGTCCTCAATTGCGCTTATCGTTCCAAAGAACACGATAAGGCCAAAGGACGGTCCGGCAACAGTGCTCACACAGAAGGTTTGGCAGTGGACATCCGGTGTGCCTCGGGCCCCAATCGGATGAAGATCCTCCGGGCAGCCATTGCATTGCGGATCCGGAGGATAGGCATCGACGGGAATTTTATCCACGTAGATGCTTCTAAAACCCTCCCGCAGGACACGATATGGACTTACTAAAGAGAGTACTCTGCACAATAGTTCTTGTAGGTATAGGCTTTATAATCGGGCGTAAAACAGTCGAGGAAAAGACCGTTATAAAGTACGTCGATTTACCCCCAATTCAGGGGGAGGTCAAAGTCCCGGATTTGGTTCCAAAATGGGAGGGTTTTAGGAATCCAATCAAATTGATATATGTCTATAAGGGCCAGGAGGAAAAGGTTCCCCAAACACCCCCAGAAATCACAAATGGAGGGGGTTTTGGGGTGGATACTCTGGAGAGCGTAAAAAGGACAATGTTGGACTGGAATACGACCAGGAAATACGCTGGAACATTCTTCAAAGATCCCAAAATTGGCCAATTTGACTGGGAGGCTACAGTCCAATACAACACTCTCCAGCATCTTACGTACAAGTATACCCCCGTCCGAGAACAGATCAAAGAAACGAGGTCCCGGAAATGGTCCCCCTTTCTGAGAGCTTCGGCTAACTCCTTCGGGCAGGTTGGGGTTGGGGGAGGCATATATTACAGGAATTTCGGAGTAGATATATCCTATATGCGGGACTTCGAGCTGACCCGATCGGGGTATGAGGTCGGCTTTAGCTGGAAATTTTAGGAAACTACTCCGTCCCGGGCTTAGGGGAGCCCGGGTTTTTTGTGTCCCCAAGCCGGTGATATTGGCCCCCGTGGCAGGGACCAGCAGTAAACAATGGTAGGGAATATGGGTTCTCAAATCAGGGGAGCCCGGGTTTTTTGTGTCCCCAAGCCGGTGATATTGGCCCCCGTGGCAG
>OLQJ01000636.1_pt1 | contig 17414 bp, 21 predicted proteins | sample 1673231 | NCBI WGS metagenome assembly OLQJ01 (sample SAMEA3136769, study PRJEB25190) | human gut metagenome | biome: human gut; feature: human-associated habitat; material: faeces | place: Austria | collected 2013
TAGAATATTATCCGTCCCAACATATTCCATTAGCCGTTCGTCCCAAAACGTATGCCTCTGGGCACTCGAAAATCGAACCCTCGATGCCGTGAACGTCGAGTGCCAAAACCCAGTTTCAAAACCTCCACGTCAATTCCCATGAGAAAATCAAATACGAGGCAGGAGGCTGAAATGACACGTTACGGATATGCTCGCGTGAGCACGAAAGACCAGAGGTTGGACCGCCAGATCGAGGCTCTGGTGAACGCTGGCGTGGCCTATGGCCATATCTACAAGGACAAGGTCACGGGTGCCCAGGACGGCGACCGGACGCAGCAGAAGCGCCTGTTCAAGAAGATGCGGGCGGGCGACGAGGTGGTGGTCGAATCCTGGGAGCGCTTGACCAGATCGACCAGGCAGCTGCTCAACTATGACCTTATGTTTCGAAACCTCGGCGTGAAGCTCACGTCCCTGAAACAGCCCGTGGATCTAGATACCGCATTCGGGCGCTTCGTGCTTGGCACCCATGCTTGCACCGCGGAACTTGAGCGAGATCTGATCAGGCAACGCCAGGCCGAGGGTATCGCCGTCAAACGGAGCCACGGCGGCAACGTGGGTGGCAGGCCTCGCACTGCCGGCGTCAAAGCCGATGCCGCAGTAAGGCTCTATCTTGGAGGAGAGACTCCTATTCCCGATATTTGCGCTGCGACTGGCGTCTCCAAATCAACGCTGTACCGCATCCTTCGTGAACGCGGATTGGTGGGCGTCAGGAAATAAGTCCGTCTGTCGTTTCGCGATTTACCTAATAGGCCCGAGTGCGGCGGCGTTACTGTATAAGGGTGCGGTATTTCTCTAACCGAAAACCTGCGTGAACGCATGACTTGAGACGCCTTTTAGAACTCACCGATCGCAGGAAAAAGACAACTCAACAGCGGCCGTGCATTGTTCCCAGCCATATGGCATGGCGGAGCCATGCCCGTTGTTGATTGGAGTGCCGCATCATGGCCGAAAACCAAGTCCAGTCCGAAAAGAAAATGACCAGTCTGAATGTCTCATCGGAGACCCGTGACGCCATAAAGGACATCAGCACGAGCCTTGGTCTCTCGCAGGCCGATACCGTCGCCCGCTTGGTCGACGGCTACCACCCTAACGCCACTCCCGGCGTGAAGGCTGCGCTCGACGCATCGGCCGTCCTCGATGAGGCGGTCGAGCGGGTCAAGCGCATCATCGTGGGCGCTGCCGAAGCTGCCGCGATGGAGGCTCGTGCTGCCCGCGAGGACGCCGACGCTGCCAAGAAAAGTGCAATGGAACAGATTCAGAGCATCAAATCTAATTGCGTCGAGCAGGTCGCCGCCATCAAAGAGAAATTCGAGCTGGATACTGCGAGCTTGGAGATTGAGAACGATGAGCTCCACGCCACCGTCGCCGATTACCTCTCGCAGCTCAAGAAGCTCGATTCCGAGAACAATCAGCTCTTGGCAGAATCAGCCGCAAAAGACGATCGAATTGAAAGCATGAGGGGCGCGGTCGACGCCGCGGCCAAGGCTCAGGCCGATCTCAACGTCTCCCTCCTCGCCCAGCGTGACCTGATGGCCGAGGTCGCCGCCCTCAAGGACCGCCTCGCCGCCTCCGAGCAGCGGGCGGCCGTGGCCGAGGCCAAGGTCGAGGTCATGACCCAGACGAGGGGCGTGTAGATATGTCCGACAAGCTAAGGCCGTCTCGCCGTGAGTTGATAACGGCAGGGCTAGTCGTCTTTTTGGTCACGGCACTCGTCTGGACTGTCATTGATGGTGCCGGCGCAAATGCGCTCACCATCAGCGGTGTCATCACCCGTCAAAATGCCGTCTGGGCTTCGCTTACGGCAGTTTCAGTGGTCATGCTCATTGGGGCCTGGCTGTTTGGCTGATGGCATTCAAAAACAATTAAGTTTGGAGTAATCGATGGAGCATCTCTCTGTTAAAAAGGCAATCAACCTAGCTCGGAACTTTGGGGCTGCGGGTGTTCTGGCAGCCGCCCTAGTTATGACCTCTGGGTGCAGCCAGGCAGACGATCATCAGACGGCAGTTCAGGTCGCCGATTCTGATAACGCGCAGGAAGACGGGGTTTACGGCAAGATGAAGTATTCAGTCACCGGCGTCGAGGTGCATGATTCCTCGACTGGCGATGGCGGGAAGGTTGCCGTTGTTCGCTGGCACGCCATTAACAACCGATCGGCAGATTCATGCGCTGTTGGTAGCTACATCACGGCTTATCAAAATAAGCAGATGCTATCTCGCGGGTTTGCCGCCGATTTGCAGGAAGATCACTTCTCTTCGCAAGGGCTTGCGCCGGGAGGCGAATGCGACGGTGTGTCGATTTTTGACCTCAACGACATGTCTCCCATCGAAGTGAAAGTCGACGGGATGGGTGCCGGGTCGAACTCCCTCGACCAGACTTTTGAATTGGAATAGTCCATATGGCGCCTAATTTCTAGAAACCTTCTAGAGCGCTTCTAGAAGGTTTCTAGAAGCGGGCGCAGCATCTTCGACCGGCACGATGTCTCGGTAGATAAGGCGATGCCTGGCGTCACGCCACTCGTCGCCGTGGTAGTGGCCGAAGAACCAGGCTCGGCAGCCGAGTCGCCCGTCGAGCTCGCCAAGGAATCGTTGCAGCCGGTCGTCCAGATACTCGCGTTCGCGCTCCCGGCATAGTTGCTCTGCCAGGTCGGCAGGAGCCTCGTGAGTCACAACGTAGTCGACCTTCCAGCCCACGCGATCGAGCGAGGCGCGGCAGTGCTCCATCTCTTCCACGCTCGGTATCTCCTCGGGCCACCAGTTCCTCCCCTCCTTGCGATACTGCCTGTCGTTGCTCGCGGCGCCGCCCATGGCAAGGACCGTGGTTCCCGCGATGTCGAATACCCCTCCGCGCATGAGGTGCAGCACGTGCGGTCGTACCTCATGGACGAGACCGCCGCTCCACTCCCGCACCGGCAGTTCTGCCAGGGCGTGGTGGTTCTCATGGTTGCCGTCTACGAAACACGTGGTCCAGGGCTTCGACTCGAACCAGTCGAGCCAATACCTCTCAGCATTCGAGCCGTCCCAGACAAAGCCGAAGTCGCCGGCCACGATCACCACGTCATCGCGCGTCAGCGTGCGCCCCAGCGGCCAAGATTTGAAGGCGAATCTGCTGGCCCCATACTCGGCCCTGCCGTGGACATCGCCTGTCACATAGACCGTCATCAGTACGCGCCCCACGGCAGGAGTTTGTCCCCGAGCCTCACGATCCGGTCATACAGCACCGTGTGCCGTTCGTCCGGATTGCCGTCTCGGTGAAAATGTCCGTAATACCAGCGCTTGTAGTCCAGGCGGTCCTCGAGCTCGTCGAGGAATCCGGTCAGCCGGTCCACATCAGGGCGTTCCCAGCCTGGGTCCGGGTAGAGCGTCGGCGAGAGCATGCGCGTGGCGCAGGTATGGGTGATGACGCAGTCGACCTTCCAGCCGACCTCGTCGAGCCTTGCCCGCGCGGTATCGAAATCGCGCTTGTCCGGGAGTTCCTGAGGCCACCAGCTGGAATACGGCACGCGGTATTCCCTGTCCACGCTCGTGGCACCGCCCATGGTGAAGATTGTCGAACCGTCGAGCTCAAAGACCTCGCCGCGCGTCAGGCGCCGAATAGACGAAGTATCTGACAGGCGTTGCGTCAGCCCGCCGTGCCACGGTTCCATGGGACGCTCCTCCCAGTGGTCGAAGCGCTCGTGGTTGCCATCCACGAAGAGAACCGTGTAGGGGCGCGACTCGAGCCAAGCGATGTCAGCGCATTCCTCGGCAGAAGAGTTCCACGGAAAGCCAAAGTCACCGGTAACGACGAGATAGTCGTCGCTGGTAAGACTATCGCCAAGCTCCCAGTCGCGGAGCTTTTGCATGTCGAGCCCACCGTGGATGTCGCCCGTCACATAGACCGTCATCGAATCACCTCTTCCCCTTGTACGCCGCCAGCTCGCGCTCGACCTGCCTGTCGCCGGTCTCGTTGACCCACCAGGGCCATTTCACCCGGCCGCACGGCTCGTCGACTCCGGCGAACCATTCCCTCAGCTCGTCGAGGCTCACCGGGGAGTGCCCGTTGGCATCGCAACCGACGTCGTAGCGCTGAAGGCCCTGCTTGCGGTTGAACTCGTTGTACGCGCCGCCGCTGCTGTGGATGTGTCCGTGAAGGTGCCACGATCCATGGCTCATGCCCTGCCAGTCGGCCATGGGGTAATGGCACAGGACGATCTTCTGCCCGTCGATCTTGAGCACGCAGATCGGCGGCTCCACGGTGAAGGCGCCAGCGACCGCCGGCTGGGTCCAGTCCTTGTCGTGGTTTCCCGGGACGAGGTGGATGCGTCTGCAGGCGATCCGCTTGCGCAGCCCATAGGCGTCCTGGGCGGTCATCTTGAATGAGAAATCCCCCAGAATGTAGAGTTCGTCGTCCACCGCAACCCTGCCGTTGATGCTGTCGACGATGGCGTCGTTCATCTGCCAAATCGTTTCCCACGGCCGGTCCGTGAACTTCAGGACGTTCTCGTGCCCGAAGTGCGTGTCACTGGTGAACCAGATCATTCCATTGTCTCCCTGTCGCTAAAAACCGTTCTCCTTTGCGCAGTTGAGGAGACGTATTTTGAGCGACATGAGGCGTTCGAACCTCATGTTCTGTGCTCCAATCTGCCGGATTGTTCCAGCTAAAACTTTAAAACCTCGTGCGGATAGAAAACCTTGTCCCGTTTGTGGGGTCATAGTATAGGCACTGTTAGAACTAATAGCCCAAATCCGTTGCCAACTGGCCGCTATTAGCAACTATTAGGCCTTTTGGACAGCCGAGCTGACTAATAGCCGCTATTTGTTGGGCTGTTTTGCAACCACGAACGCTGCCGTGGATTCTTGATACGGCGCATCGACAACAGCAATGTCAAGCGGGTAGAATGGTGCCGACGGCGTCCCAAGTTGTAGAGAGCTGGGCAGAGCCGTTGCGTTAGAAAGTTAGGTCATCGTCTTAACGACGGTGGCCTTTCTTTTTGGGCTTCGAACCCTGCTTGAGTGCCTTGGAAAGGCCGACAAGGGCCGTGAGGAACGAGACCAGGGCGGTCAGGAGCTTCACGAACTCGGTGAAATCGGTCATGGGCATCACCTCCCATCGGATGGAGGGCTCTGCCCGGCACAAGGGCTGCCGACAGCACTGCTGATTCTAACAGAGCGTCATTCTTCTTCGATCAATCCGTGCTCCACTCCCTCGTCGGAATCCAGCCTTTCCGCAGCTCGACGAAGGCGTTCTTGATTCCCGCGACCCCAAAACGGATCGTCTTCGCGCTCGTCACGGGCCTTGAGCTTGCCCCTGACTCTCTCGACGATCTTGTCAATCACTTGCCGCCGAACCTCATCCTTAACTTCCTCGCCGATCTCCTCAAATTCCAACGCCGGTCCGTACATGCTCGGCCCTTCCCTGCTCGCGACCTGTTTTCCAGCCAAGACCGTACTCGCTATTGCTTCTAATAGCCTGAACAGCTCTTCGTCCGGCCACTATTAACAACTATTAGTCCAAATCCTCCAGCCCAGCAGCCAATAACCACCATTAGCCCAGCTAAACGACTAAAAAAATCGCCCGGTGCACAGAATCTGAACAGTCACGAGACGCGTTAAACTCAACATGCGCGGCCTGTCCCGCGTGGACAGTTACAGGGCCGGCAGCGTCGCCGGCCCTGTCGCCATTCAACCAGCTGCATAAATAATATACAGACAGATCTCCCGAGTACTCCCGTCGCCTTAGTGCGTTGCCATTCAAAGCAACGATCTGCTGCCCACGGCTCCTTAGGGGAGCCGGATAAGATCGTCGAGTATGCATCGACGCAAATATCTAAGCTCGCCGACGAACTAGCGAATGCCATCACCAGTGAACCCTAAATCTAGGACCCCTCTAGAAACCTTCTAGAGGGGTCCTAGATTTAGTCAAAAGTGGATTCATGCAACGTTGCAGCAGTCCACCATTTCATTTGAATCGTTCGCCGCCCCTATGCCCTTTTCGGCAATTTACTGTGCCCCTTTTGGCAACTTTTGTCTGCTATGGGTTATCTCAACCCATAGCAGACAAAAAACTAACGGCAATCAGTTTTTTAGCCACTAAGGGTTTTATAGTCACTAATATGCCTAAATCATTCAGAACTGTAACAGTTTAGTTAGAAGTGGTATATACTGTTTTCAACCGAAAGGAGGATCATCGTATGAGCAACACGTCCGTTGCGACTAACAAAAAACGGCTTATGATTACGCTGCCAACTGAGCTGACCGAGCAAATGGATACAAAGGCTCGGGAACTCGGTTTAACGAAATCTGGACTCGTTGCGCTAGCGATTCAGAACCTATTTAATGCAGAGGAGATTCGTCTTCATCAGCAGCAGAAACAGTAGGCATAGTACATATACAACGCAAAAAGGACCCTCTTTAGCTTGGCGGCTTGGGTCCTTTTAGCGAAGTGTCATCAACTTGTTAGTACCATTATACCATGTAAAGCATGTTGGTGACCTTGGAAAGGTCACTTATGGATGTAAAAGACGCTCCTCCTAACGGGGGAAGCACGTTCAAAAACACAATTTCGAAGGAGGACTTCGCAGCCCTCCTTGCCCAGTCCAAGCCGAGCAACGCACAGATAACATCGAGCCACGTTTCCGCTTTAAACGCAGAATCATGGCTCAAGGACAGCTCAACCGACAGCGGTCGTTTCATCGCACTCCCTCTCTCGATGCTTTCGCTTCGCAAATCCGAGGCAAAGCTGTCCCTAAGCGAGCTCCTTGTCCTAGCATATATCCACGGATTCCAGCGCAGGGATCCCCTGAAGGGATGCCACTCGAACGCCAAGACGATTGCCGAAGTCCTGGACATCTCTCCCTCGGCGCTCAGCAAGAGGCTGCAGAAGCTCAAAAACTTCGCTCTAATCAAAAAAGAAGGCCATGGCGAAGAAATCACCTACAGGGTCGATGAGACTAGGTGGGCGGAGCTCTGCGGCATCGAGTTCATCGATGCGGGGGCTCTTCACGAGTGGACTTCGCGCGGAACTTTCTGCCGGATCCCCTTTTGGGCGATTCGCGATACCGATCTCTCTGCTCTCGACAAGGTTCTTTTCGGCTACATCTTTTCGTTCTTCGCGGCAAAAGAACCAAAGCCGTTTCGAATATCGACCCAGAATGCCGCCGATCAGCTCGCCGTCAGCAAAAGCAAACTTCGTGTCTCCCTCGAAAAGCTCACGAGCCTGAATCTCGTCGTGAAAACCGTCATCTCGCCCAGGGCACCCGCCGAGTACGGCGTCAATCCGCAGTCATGCATGGATCGCGGTTCCAGGAACCTCTGAGTAGGACGGGCGATTTATCGCCCGTCCTTTTTATTTGCCCCCCGCTATGCCCTTTTCGGCAATTTCCTATGCCCTTTTCGGCAATTTTGCTATTTAGATTCAGATTCTTGTTCTTATTTTGAGCCCTTTTCGGCAATTTCCTATGCCCTTTTCGGCAATTTTTGCCCCTTTTTGTCCCTTTTTCGCTTTCCCCGCTATGCCCTTTTCGGCAATTTCCTATGCCCTTTTCGGCAATTTCCTGTGCCCCTTTTGACATTGGCAGTTTCCAAAAGGGGCACAGGAAGTTTCCAAAAGGGGCACAAAAACCCGAAAACTGTGCCCTTTTTGACAACCAAAAGTTTCCAAAAAGGGCACCAATAATATCTAAAGAGGTTTTAAGAGAAAGAAAGGGGAAGAGAACTTTTTCTTTGATTTGAGATTTTATTCACGTCCATGTCAATCACCGTTTAATCGAAAACTGATCCGCTCGCAACGTACTTTCCCGGAAATAAATCCGGTACGGCCCTATTGGTCTTAGCGACCAGCGAAACGTTATAGGCAAATCGGACGCTCGCTTTTCACCGGAAAGGAGAGCAATCGACCTGACTGAAATCGCTACGTCCTTGCCAACTCTCAGCGCCGGCGTCGCTTCGCTCCCCGGGACTAACCCACTTAGCTGTAAACACCTGCAATTCGGCAATGGCCGAATCCGTTTTCCGGGTGCCGACATTTGGTCAACCTCACTTCAATTACCGGCAGGGAGCTACAGAATCGAAAATAAGACGTCCTATCGGTGAGGTTCGACCATTTTCTCACTGATAGATAAAACGGAGTCTTAAATCGGCTCTCAGTGGCCAAGGTAAAAGAAAAACGGGCACCTTTCGGTGCCCGTTAACTCAACTAGAACTCTTTTTCGGCCAGATAGCGATCGAAAAGCTCCCGAGCGATATCCGATACGGACTTGTCCTCCTCGAGCGCCACTTGCTTCAAACGTTTTCGGTAACTCTCCGGAACGTACACGGACAGCTGAACAAGCCTCTCAGATGCCCCTTCAGCGCCCTTTTTGGGGCGCCCGGCTTTCCGCACCTGAGGAGCCGGTTTCTGGGGCTCAGATGCGTTTTCAACGATTTTCTGCTGCCTCTCCTCGGCCTTCTCCGCTGCGACGTCGAAGTATGAGGTCGCCTTTTTGAACTTTGCCATTTACAGCACCTCTTCCAGTTCGTTCAGGATGTTTTCAATCGCCTGGGCGGCCTTGCCGTTCTTGGCGATTTCATACACGGGCTTTCCCAGCGCCGCGCCCTGCTTGAAGGCCGCCGCGGTCGGTACGGTGCCCAGCACGGGAAGGTCGTCGGCCTCGAGCAGTTCGAGGAACTGTCTGTCCACGGTCTGGTTGCCGGCGAAGTTGTTGATGATGATTGCGAACGACAAGTCGGGATTGGCCTCGGTGATGACCTTGATCGTGCGTTTCATGGGTTTCAGGCCCAGCGTGCCGGGCTGCACCGGGATGATTGCGATATCCGCATTCTTGGCATACTCGGCGGTGTCGTCGCTCAGGAAACCCGGCGTGTCGATGACATTCACGGCGTCCTCGTCGTCGAGCAGGTTCTTCTCGTGGTTCGCGCCGCCCTGAGGGTCGAGATTGCCGAATCCGACTTTGTGGCCGCGGCGCTCGAGACCCCAGGCGATCTCGTCGGCGAACGTCGTCTTGCCGACGCCGCCCTTCTGATTGACTAGCAGGATGTTCGTCGCCATGTCCTCCCCTTTCTGAAGTAGCATAGTCATATATTAGCACATTAACATGTGACTACATTAAGTAATTCTAAGTCGCAGGTAGAAATATATGAGCATGTTAAGTAATTAGTATAATACTATGTTACCGTGCTCATGACTGTGGGTTGTTTTAACCTATAGTCATGCTAAAGTTGCCAAAAGGGGCACAAAGGCCAATACGTTTGCGCAGTGCCGGCACAGCGACCTAGCATCGTATGCACCGGCGGAATCATCGCAGGCCTGCAAGGAGAGCATATCCACGGGCTCGTGGTCGCCGGAGGCCTCGTGATGCAGCACGCGCCGGGCGGCGACTGGAAGCGCGTCGATTGGGATGCCCTTGCTGCCTGGCTCGGCAGATACGGTTACAAGGTCGCTGATTGCGAGACGGAGGCCCTTCCGACCGCCGACGCGGCGAGGCGATTACGCGAGTGGGAACGCAAGGGTAAAAACGCATCGTCACTGAATCAGTGAGTCAGTATTCTTTAGTGTTAGATGATGGATATTGAAATTAATTAGCGAGATAATGTGCATATCTCATAATGTATGCGTTTCACCATGAGAGAGGGGTCTGTCATGAGCTGGAAACCGAGAAAATGCGTTATCGCCGGTCTCGTGACAACCGGTCCTGGCGGCGGCTTGTTTGCAACCGCAATGACATCGTACCGACTTTTCACTTACATGTTCTAAAAGGCGGTTGCCATGCTGTCGCAAAATCAATCGAGATACTTGGACACAATCGGCTTTATCCTGCTCGCATCACTCTTTGCTAGCGACCTTTTGCTGAAACCGCCCAAGGAACTCGTTTTGCTTGCCATAGACTGCATTTCCGCCCTTTACTTTACGGCAACCCTATTCGTCGGACTAAAGGAGAGGAAAAAGGGCGCAGTCGTTGCATCTGCCGTAGGCGTGATCACAGCCATTGCCTCATTCTTTATCTGACACATTGGTGATCTAGGGGCGATATCGTAGGAATACGACCGGGGGAGCCGGGACCAGATTGCCCGGTCGGCTCGCGCGACGGCGCTCCGATTGCGCCGAGGCGTGACACGCGTGGGATCTTACCTATTTGTATTACGCGACCGCGAGGTGCCTCTTCTGCATGCGGAACTCCATCAGGTACATGTTGATGATGACCTGATAGGGGACGTCCGTGCGGGCGGCCTCCGCCTTGAAGTAGTCGATGTTCTCGCCGTCGGTGTTCATGGTGACGCGGCGGCGCGGTTCGAGCTCTAATACATAAGGTCCCAGCTTGTAATACGTGAGCATATGACTACATTAACATGGTCATGTATTATCGAGCGTCTGCTGCTCCGGATTCGCCCGCCTGTTATCTTGGGATCGACAGTTTCTTGCGAGGAGGCAGACATGTACTAGAATGTCTTTGGATCCGATGGCCAGATCCATCTTGAGAACCAGGTCGGCTGCCAGCGCTTCAACCTAACGACGGGTGAGGCGAAGATGGTCGTCCCGATCACTAAGAATATGAGCACCGTCTTCGGCAAGGATGGCGTGGAGACGGAGATTCAGGTGGGGCAGATGCGCCAACTGGGCAAACCAGGATTTGGTTGGCTGTTTAATAAGCGCTAACGGTTGAGTTGTCGCAGTATAACCGCAGCTATAAATATGTGACCATATGACCATGCTAACATGTGCGCACAGTCATATGGTCACAGTTATAGATCGGTTGAATTTGCGGGAGGTTTTGCCCGAAGAATCCGGCCCCGCCGGATTCTTTTGGAACGGCCTCTCGTTTGATTGCTTTCCTATCGCTTGCTCCCAGACTGGGCGTCTAAAAAGGCGGCCGAACCGGCCGCCCACAAATAAATTAACATTTACCGAATGTAAGAGGAAAGGAACGATGTACATTACTCCCAGTGACCGGCGACGTCGACAACCCAATGCTGTCCCGTAGCCTGCTGTTCATAATGTCCCTGGTCCTCAGATGTGGTATACGAATCATCTACAACGGATCCACCGATACCGCCGTTTTCGCCATCGTTAATAATCCAAGCGTAGGCGGCATCGGATGAATCGAAGGGCCCTACCATAGTGCCACCGTGGTTTACCCAATAGCGGGGATGACGCGTGTATACCACATTTGGTACCCAGACCTGGCTGTAATCGGTCTCCCAGTGGCCCTGCTCGGCAACCCATTTCTTCTGGCTACCGCTGTTGGAAGAAGAGTTAGTGCTGCCGGAACCCTGCGAATTGCCGGAATTCTGCTTGGACTGGGAGGAATCTCCCTTGCTGTCCGACTTCGACGAGTCGGAGGACTTGTTATCCTCCTTCTTGGAATCATCGGACTTCTGGTCCTTGCCGTCGGATTCTTTCTTCTCCTCGGTCTTGGCTCCAGAGGTTTGCGTCGCCTTTTCTTCGCTTGGCTTCTTTTTGTCTTTATTCTTTACCGCTGTGGCGGCCCTTTCCGTAGAGCCGCTTCCTTGCTTTGCAACGCTGGCACATCCAAGTTGAGGTGCCGAAAGGCACACCAGAAGCGCAACGATAATAGCCTTTGTTCTCACACCGATCTCCCTGCCCATGAAACCGGGCGTTGGACACCAGCCGATATCCAACGCCCGCCTCGCTTTTACATCTGCTCGCGGCGCTTCTTTTGATCGAGGAAGACGCCGGCTGCCACGAGGACGGTACCGCCGATGACGAACGTCTCGCCGATGAGTCCCGCGCGGTCACCGGTCTGGGCGAGGCTGCCGGGCTGGGCGGTATCCTTGCCGGCGAGGTGCTTCGGGGTGTATGCCGCCTGCTGCTTTGCCGCCTCCTCTGCCTCCTGTCGTGCAATCTCATCGGAAAGCTTCTGCTCCGCTGCGATGCGGTCGGACTTCGCCGACTCGTAGGCGGCGAGTGCCGCATCGTAGCCGGGCTGAAGCTCGTCCACCGCGGCCTGCTTCTCGTCCAAGATGGCCTTGGCGGGCGCGACCTTGGCACGTGCCTCGACTGCTGCGGCGAAAAGCGCGTTGAGGGCGTCATCCGCGTTCGCGTCATGGCCGGAAGCGATCGCCGCGCCGGCGTCGATGGAGTTCAGCTTCGACAGCTTGGCGTCTGCCTGCGCCTTCGCCTGCTCGGCGGCGGAGACCAGGGACTCGGCGGCGATGGTATCCGCCTTCGCGGTATCGAGGGCGGCCTTGGTGTCATTGACGGCCTTTACTGCATCCTGCTCGCGCTGCTGTGCCTCTGCGAGCTTCGCGGCAAGGCCGGTGAGGATGTCGAGGTTCGACTGTGCGTCCTCGAGATCGGTCTGGGAGCCGGTAAGCCTGTCGGCGGCAACGCCGGTGTCGGCCTTGGCGGCATCGACGGCACGCTGGGCATCCGCGAGGGCGCGTGCGGTGGCGTCCGCCTTTTGCTCGGCGGCGGCGAGGACGGTCGCCTTCTCGACCTGATCGGCTGCCGCCGCGTCATGGACGCTCTTTGCTGTATCGAGCGCCTTCTTGGCGTCGGCGACGTCCTGGAAGAACTTCGCGAGATCGGCGTTCGCATCCATGACGTCCTGCTGCTTGGCCTCGGTGTCCGCCTTGGCGGAATCCAGCTTGGTCTGCGCGGCCGTTACGACCGCATTGGCGGCATCAAAGGCGACCTGCTTCTGCTGGACGGTCGACTTTGCCGTATCGACTGCCGCGTTGGCTGCATCGAGGTCCGATTTCGCCGCATCAAGCTCGGTCTGGGCATCCGTGACGCCCTGCTGCTTGGATGCGAGATCAGCCTTTGCGACATCGACGGCACGCTGGGCATCGGCAACACCCTGCTTTGCGGCATCGACATCTGCCTGTGCGGAATCCACCGCGACCTGCTTCTGCTGGACGGTTGTGGCGGCGCCGGCGGCTGCCTGCTTCTTGAATGCGAGATCGGCCTTGGCTACGTCGAGTGCGCTCTTGGCGTTCTTGAGGCCGTTGATATAGGAGGTCAGCTTCTGCTCGTACTCGTCGACGGACATGGGATTCATGTTCCAGCCTGAACCTGCCCAACCAAGGTTTGCGGTATCGAGGCTGTCGGTCTGCCAGCCGTTCAAGGTTCCCTTGCTGCAGACTGCCATGCCCATATAGCCGATTTCGGGGCTGATGACATGCAGGTAGTGACCGACGGTTGCGGGATATCCGGCAACCTTGAAGTGCTGGTTGACATAGGATTCAATCCCGCTATGCGTCTTGTAGAAATCTACGGCATCCTTACCGGTTAGACCGGTGACGCCATAGAGCTCCTGAACCGCCTGATCGAAGAAAGCCTTTTCTTGGTCAACCCACTGCGGTTTCGGATCGGTTCCATAATTCCATGCGAGGTTTTCGGTCGTATCGAACTGCATGGAATGTCCAAACTTGACATCGGAATAGTTTGCGTTGGCTATCGCCGCTGCAATGAGCTTATAGGTGACCTGGAGTTCGGAGAGACCGACGGACTTGCGATACTCGTTGATGGACTTCATGTACGGGATTGCCGCGAGCATGTTGTCGAGACTGGTCGCATCGAGGCTGTTTCCGACCTCGGTGTAGTCCTTGTGTGTACAGTTCTGGATGATCTCGATGGCTGAATCGGCACCCATGGCCTTGAAGAAGCCGATGGCTCCCTGCTTGAGTTGTGCGTCGGCGGAGTCGAGTTTCGCCTGTGCCTCGTCGACCTTCTGCTGGGCGGCGGTCACGGCCGCGTCAGCGGTATCCTTTGCGGTCTTGGCGTTCGCGAGCTCTACGTCGGCGGCTGCCTTGGCGGACTCGGCGTCCTTGACAGCCTGCTTCGCGGCATCCAGCTTGGCGACGGCGTCGGCGTTCGCCTGCTTGGCGGCATCGAGGTCGGCGTTCGCGGCATCGAGTGCGGACTGGGCGGCGTTCACGCCGGATTCGGCATCGGTCGCGGCCTGCTGCTTCGCGGAGAGGGACGCCTGGGCATCATTCAGTTCGGTCTGTGCCGTTGCTGCAGCGGACTGCGCCTGCTCGAGCTCGGACTCGCACTGGGACTGTGCCACTCGTGCGGCAGCGAGGACTGTCTCCGCGTCCGCGACCTTCTGTTTTGCCGCATCGTACTCCGGGCCGCTGGCGCCTGCCTCCGCTGCGGCGAGGTCTACTTTCGCCTTCTCGTAGGCGGCGCTGGCGGCTGCGGCCTTCGCATCCGCCGCGTCCTTGTTCTGCTGGGCTGCGGCGAGGACGGCATCGGCGGAATCCTTTGCAGACTGGGCCGCAACCAGCTTGGACTGGGCATCGGCAAGCGTCGCGTTGGCGTTGTCGAGTTCGGCCTGTGCCCTGCTCACGGCATCCGTGGCGTCGCGCACGGCCTGCTCGGCGGCACGGATAGCCTCCGGGGTGGCGCCTACGGCATCGGCCTTGGCTTTATCGAGGGCGTCCTGAGCGTCCTGGGCCGCCTTGATGGCGGACTGGTACGCTTCGTCCTTCTCGGACGCATCTGCCTTGGCGTCTGCGAGACCCGCCTTCGCCTGCTCGAGGTCCTTGCCGGCGGCATCGGCGGCGTCCTTGCCCTCTGCGACCTGACGGGCGTACTCGTCCATTGCCGCTCGGTCGGCTGCCGTGCTGGCACTGACTGCCGAATCGTAGGATGCCTTAGCCTGGTCGCGGGCGGAAGCCGCCTCGTTGTAGGGACCGGCGGCCTCATCGTAGGATGCCTTGGCAGCGTCCTCCTTCGCCTTCGCCTCGTCGACCGCCTTCTGCAGATCCGCGATGGTCTGTGCGACGGATTTCGCGCCGGTACCGGATGCCGCGCCGGCGTGGGCGGCGATCGGCGACATCACGGCGGGGTGCTGCGTGGTCCCGTCACCGGTCTGGGCGAATGCCGCGAACGGTGAGATGAGGCTTGATCCGGTCATGGCGGCCATGGTCGCCGCGGTGACGGTCAGGCGCGCGATCCCCTTCGGAGTGTGAATCTTTTTGTTTGGCAGTGCGGCGAAGTGATCGCCACCGGCAGCGAAGTGCTTTCCATGGGTCATTGTGCTGTTCCATTCCTTTTCCGTGCCCTATCCGACTGGGCATCAGAGTGCTTTCCAATAGAGATAATTATGCGCCTTAACTGGGATTGTTGTATATAGTCCGTTGGCTTTTATACAACAATCCATGACTCTTTTTGTCATGGATACGACGCTTCAGAAATCATTCGGCATGAGATGCAAAGAGCTTCGCGCTGGACTCGGGTGCAGCCAGGAGCAGTTCGCCAATTTGATTGAAATGGATCGATCCTACTACGCGAGCATTGAGGTCGGGCGGCGTAATGTCAGCCTCTCAAATCTCAAGAAGATTGCCGACGGATTTCAAATCAGCATTGCTGAACTCATGAGAGGCGTCAGCTAAATTTATCCGTCTCATAGTTCACAGTGGGTCTCGTTGATTAGTGCCTTAAGAAAATGGAAATCGTCCCAACGAGCTATCGTCAATCGTCCCAATAAATTACCGTCAATCGTCCCAATAAGTAATCGTTATTTGTCCCAACGACGCAGATAGACGCTATAATTTCAAATGAATGATTGGAGGGAAAGCCGATGGATAGGTATATAGGACGTTGTGTTGACTGCTTGGTCGAGCGCGACCTTGGCATTTTTGGTGCAGTGCTCATTCAGGGGCCGAAATGGTGTGGAAAGACAACGACAGCTCAGAGATTTGCCGAGTCATCGTTATCTCTCTCCGACCCATCTGGCGGTTTTGCGGCCCTCCAGCTCGCTCGTCTCGATCCGGCCCAAGCAATTGTCGGACCGACCCCGAGGCTTGTCGACGAATGGCAGGAAGAACCGAAGCTATGGGATGCCGTGCGATTCGAATGCGATGTCAGGGGAGGGGAGCCAGGACAGTTCATTCTCACCGGATCTGCGACGCCGCGAGCCGAGAACCAGCCGATGCACAGCGGTGTGGGTCGAATCGCCCGTTTGCGGATGGATACCATGACGCTTTTCGAGCTCGGTATTTCGTCGGGAGCGGTCTCGCTTGGTGCGCTGCTCGATGGCGATTCCGTTGCGGCGTCACTCGGATCCATCGCCGGTATCGCCGGTATCGCGGATTTGCTCTGCCGAGGCGGTTGGCCCCAAGCGGTCGGTAAGACAACTGCCGACGCAATGCGGATAGCCGCCGCCTATATTGACGGTGTTTGCGAGTCTGACGTTTCGAGGGCGGATGGAGTGAAACGCGACCCGGTTAAGGTAAGGGCCTTGCTCTCGTCGCTTGCACGCAATGAATCGACTCTTGCCGGCATGAGGTCCATCGAAAGGGATTTGGGCGTTGACGTCTCAAAGAATACGATTACCGGCTACATGGACGCGCTGCGCCGTATCAATATCGTCGACGATGTCCCCGCGTGGCATCCGGCTCTCAGGTCGCCGGTGAAGTTGCGGCAGGGCGCGAAGCGGCACCTTGCGGACTCATCGCTCGCCGTCGCCCTCATCGGTGCGGACCCGGAGTCGTTGTCATCCGATCCGAAGACCCTTGGCTTGCTCTTCGAATCCCTTGTGCTGCACGATCTCAAGGTTTACGCGGCGGCCAGCGATGCGACCGTATCTCACTACCACGACGCTGACGACCTAGAGGTCGACGCGATTGTCCATCGTCGTGACGGCTCGTGGGTTGCCGTTGAGGTTAAGCTCGGGAGCCCCCAAGTCCCAGAGGCAGTGGAAAATCTGCTTCGACTTGAGCGAAAGCTGGTCGATCGCGGAGAGAGGCCGCCTGCGGCGAAACTCATCGTCATCGGGTTTGGTATGCCGGCTCACGTAACTAGCGAAGGCATCGTTGTTGCTCCGGTCGATACGCTCGGAATCTAAATTATTGTTATTTGCATTTCCAGAAATCCTCTATCTAGACGCCTCCTAGAGGATTTCTGGAAACAACCGGTATTTTGATCTGGGCTACGAAAGGTTACGGGTCCAGATTCCGTGCTGCGTGGAGCCGGTGATCTTGTATCCGTGGCGGTCGATTCACGCCGCAAGCCTGTCCCAGTCGATGCGTTTCCAGTTGCCGCACGGCGCGTGGTTCACGATGAGCCCGCCGGCGACCATGAGCGCGTGGTTGCGTGCCTTGCGCGCCTCGCGCGCGAGCGCCCTCTTCTTGTCCGAAATCTGGACCTCGGCCTGCTTCTTCTTGCATTGAAGCCTGAACCAGGTTCAGTTGACATGGTTAAAAACGAGGGGCGACGCTTTTGCGTCACCCCTCGTCCCGGCCGGGTTGCTTTAGTTGTACACACGGTAGTTACACTTGAACTGGGTTATGTGTCCATAGTTGGGGCCGTACCAACCCGATGTATAGCTGATTACTTTTGCGCCTAGATATTCGTATCTCTTGTTGTAGCGAAGCTCACGGTAGGTCGTGTCGTACTCTGCTACGTAAAACGCGTCTCCAGAGAAGGCTTTG